>Ga0116231_10000803_pt1 | contig 59424 bp, 42 predicted proteins | sample S1TSphgellanicum_2_FD_89695 | JGI IMG/M metagenome (GOLD analysis project Ga0116231, IMG submission 89695) | Host-associated microbial communities from peat moss isolated from Minnesota, USA - S1T2_Fd - Sphagnum magellanicum MG | ecosystem: Host-associated > Plants > Peat moss > Unclassified...
TAACCTTTCATATTGAAGGCAATTGTGACATTTTTTGGTGATTTTTTGGGAATTTACTTCTTTTTTGGGGAATTTTTTTTAAAACAAAGAATTTGTGAATTTTAAAAAATTTAAAAAATTATTTTTCGAAAAATGATGCAAACTTGCCATAAACAATTGGGACCATGCCATGATATATGAATTAATTTTACTTAATTTTAAACATATATCTTTTTAGATTGCTTTATTTACTTTATACATAGCAATTTGTATTCCTTCATATAAGATAAAATGCAATTGAACCAAAAAAGAACAAGAATGAACTTATAAAATGAAATGAATAACAATGAATTAAATATTTGAAACAAGTGAAATATCAGATCATGTGCCTCTCCTTTAAGTCGAAAGTATATAATATTTTAAGCTAGTTCTAACTTAGGAATTATTTTCTATATGATTTGAGTCTTTGAAAACCATCAAATTTGTGTCCATAAGGTGCAATGTACTTCTAGCATTAACCAAGTGAATATAGACTTGGTGTTTATAGACCAGGTGAATACATAATCCTTGCCTAAAGGCATGGCCCAACAACCTCAAGTTTGGATTCATGAACAAATATGCTTATAGTAGTGGTTATTAACATGCACCTTTGGACTCTTGATGGGTCTTGGTGGGGGAACTACAATATTTCAATTCCTCAATAGTGCATGAATGGGTATTATGTTATAAAATAGTCAATATGTTTGTTGTTGAATTAAGGTTTTCAACTTGAATATAAAATAATAAACTTTTGAAGTCTAAAATTATGGACTACGATGTTTCATAAAGATTAAATATATCATATATTAAACAACATAGATACAAAAATATAGCTTAAAAAAATTTAACCCCCCAAAAAATTATAGATTTTAGAGTGTTTGAAAATAGACTTTATTTTCAATAGTGCTGCATATATTATCACCTTTTTAATAAATTTTAATTTTTTTCTTTTAACATGTATGTTAAAATTTTATTCACATAATATGTATTAGCTCATTAATCATCATGTAATCCCCCTTTTAAATAATGATATCACAATTATTGAATAAAATCTTTATAAATTATTTCTTTACCAAAATTGATTCACCTTATCTTCCAACCACCCTTTGATAAAAACCCTAATATGAAATCCCATAATTAACCTTCACTTTTGAATCTCTTTTCAAAACTACAAATCCATTCCCCCAAACCCCAAGATGCACTTTTCTTCTACAAAGGAGTGAGTTATACCTTTAGAGAATGTTTTATCCTTATCATTTGATTGTAAAGTTTGATTGAATTCCACATCCCACTTTCCCCCAAAACCCAACTCTTTTCTCGACGTCTTGCCAAGTGTGAACATTTATGTGAAAAGGTCATGTGAAAAAATTCAACAAAATAAAAAATAATATAATTTACGCTGAAATTGTTCATGTACTACGATATTCAAGCATTTAACCTTTTAAGCAAATCTATTAATGCCCTTAACCTTCAAAGGACATTATTCATGCACTCAACCCTTTTGAAGCAATCCACCTTATTTTATGGAATACCAAAAGGGACCACACTTCTACTTGACCCTTGTCTTAGAGAATATTCCATTAGCATGAGGTACATTCCATATGGTAAGGGCCCCTTTCATATTCCATATAATTCCTCAATATGGTTCCTTAGGCTCATGTGGGTTGCCTTGGGATCTTGTGCAAACCCCAAGGGAAATTATGTAACAACAATTCATTCATTAACAAACATGATGGCATGATCAGAAGCAGTAATTGTTTTTTAATGAGTTTTTTTTAATCTTTTGGCAAAAGAACTTTGGCAAATTTTGGAGATTTTTTTTTGGGGGTGTAAATTACCCTAATTATCCTTTTTTCTGATTTTTTTGCCAAATTTTCAATATCACAAAATAAAATACCGGTTTCAATTTCAAGTACCTATGTAGTATATACCTACTTGCCTCATACCAGCAAAAAAATCAATTTGGGACTGGGTTGGCATGGAAGTTTAGAAAAGTATCCAGTACTTACTAGGACTGGGCTGGTATGAATTTTTTTTCAATGTACCCAATTTATTAAATTGAGATATTTTTCTTTTAATTCAAAAAAATTAAAATAATCAATAATATTGCCCAAAGGATATGAAAAAATAAAAATTCAATTTTTTTTAAAACTTTCATGCGTTCATAATTTCTTGCCTCTCAAATTCATCATCAAATTCTTTCAACTTCTTTTTTAATTTTACATTCATCTCAATAAACCTTACTAAATTAAAAGGTGCTTTGCAATCAATTGTTGAATCATTACGTCAATTCTTGCTAACAAATATGATTTTCTATTTATTATAAATGTAACCAACATCTCTTTGTATTAGTAAGTAACTAGATTAAGAAAATGTTTTGTGGCCCCACAATGTCTAATATTTGGCAAGAATGAAAACCCATTACAAAAAAAATGGATTCATTCATGTTTTTGCCACCGTTGCAAAGGACAATTTATCTCCTTCACATTCACTTGGTACCTTCTAAATATCAATAGCTCTCTAATGATCAATTCTTTGGTTGGTTCACTTTTGCCAGCATTCATGTCAAAAATATTTAGACTACAATTTTCAATGAACCCTTCTTTTGCAACAATATTTCTATTATCTACCAATGGATGCAAGTGATAATAACATTTCATAAGCATAGGATTAAATGATTTTTTGTCATACCCCTTAACAATAGAATTACCAACTTCACAATCATTGAATGAAGATATCAAACAAATATTTTTTAAATGTTAGATTTTAACATTAGGGAAAACATGTTGTGAGTTTTTTTTTCATATTTTCTTTAAAACGAGAAGAAACAACCTCACATTTCCTTTTTTATTTTAGACATAAGCAAAGACAATTCAAAAGCAACTCCAAAATCATCATTTGTAAAATTATCTAAGGTTGGTGAAATCTTGACTTCTTTCTTCATCTTCAAACTCATTGATATGACAAAATTTATAACAACTTTAAGTAACCAATGGCCACTAGATTAGTTTAAAACATAAGTAATCACAATTAAAAACAAATAATCAACACTTGTTAAGGAAATATGTTAGTGAAAACAAGGTGGAACTTAGCCATAAACTTGAAATACAGTTTGTTTGTTGTAACAAAAGACAATTGCTTTATAAATTAGCAAGGATTTTCAGAAAAAAATAACTTTGCTTGCAAACCTATATGCACAATCAACATTAAAAGTTGTTAAATTTTTTGGAAAAGAAATTAATTTTCTTACAATGAAATTTTATAACAAAATCAACTAAAATTATAATTTACCTTGTTTTAATTGGAATGTTCAACTTTCTTAGGTGAATTCTAGAATCCATACAAGCTTTGTTCCATTTTTGTTTACCTTTTCCAAAAACATTGGGCCATGTTATGCAATTTTGCAAATTTTATTGAATAGCCTTAATGGACACATATTTTTAAATTTTGTAAACTCTATCTTTTGTTATCCCATATTGGAATGCTTCGGAAAACACATGGTGAAAGCATGTACCTTAAAAAATTTCGTCCAAACTCAAAATCTCACAACTAACCATAGATTTTAATGTTATTGTCATTGCATTCAATTTTGCCCCCTCATTTTTAACACAAGCAATAATCTTTTTTCTTAATCCATATTCATCCAACAATGCAATTAAGTTTTTTGCTCTTGTAGTTTTCATTTGCTTCAAATAAACCTATTGTGATATGCTTTGGTTGTCAATCAACCTTCAAGAAATTTATTGCCAAAACAAAAATATGATGTGTTCCCTTTGACATCCATAAGTCAAAACTTGTTGTGATAAATAACATTTTGCAAGTTTTGGCACAACATATTTTTGTTTTGTTGTCTCCAACAAATTAAGCAACACTTCTTGTTCTTCTTGAAGGAAAAACAATTCTTGGACATAAATCCATTACAAAATACCTTGAATCTTGTACTTTTCACAAATTGAATACGTAGATTATTTTTGATAATCAAAAGGCCAAGGTTTATCAAGAATTGTTTTTATTACACATCATCATTTTTGAAAAGACCTTTTTTTAATATTGCAATGCTAAACACATTATGTCTTTTTTCGTTAGTTGTCTTTTTAATATCCTCCTCAAAAGACTAATTTCTTCAAACTTTTTCACAATCACAATATTGTCTACATTCACATGTTTTTCCAAGGCTATTGTTGTATTGGTTTTATAATATGATTTGATTCCTTTCCTTGCTTGAATTCTTACTAGATTAAATGCATCAAATAAACTATTACAATGAAACACTTAACACATAACTTGAAAAAAAATTTCATGCACTTCCTCATTATCATTTACACAATAAAAAAAACTCAACATAATGTAGATTTTTTATGAGGCCTTCAAAAGACTCTTTGAACATGCAAATTTTCAAGATTGATTTACATTCTTTCCTTATGAAATTAGTTTTTGTTTGTAAACTAGGATTTTCTTTTAAAGTTTTTACCCAAGGTTCTTTTTCCATAAAAAATTCATTGGGAAGAATTTCACAAAATTTATTTTCAATTCTTGTTATGTTTTCATTTTGATTTGACTATTCCATTTCCAAATAAATGACTTTTCATAAGAAAGCATTGATGGGATGGAGAGGCCAAAACTAAATATGTTTAACATAAAGGTTTGCGTTATATTGTTTTAATTTAATGAACTAATTAGAACAAACCAAATAAAGCTCAAAACATTTACAATCATTTACAAAATTGCTCAATTTTATGCATTATGAAAAAAGTACAAATGTATGATGAAGACGGAGGTGATGTAACAAGGCAAAACACAAAGGTGATGCAACAAAGCAAAATAACAAGGTGTGATAACAAGAAGGCATGGTAATAAAACAACATAATAACAAGGTGCAACACTAAGGCACAACACCAAGGTGACACAAAAAGGTGGAACAAAAAGTGACACAATAAAGGAAAAGAATAACATAATGCAGTAAGGTAAGGAAACAAGAGAAAGGAGTATGGCATGGCAACAAGGCACAACAACAAGATAAAACAAGATGAAGCAGTAAGGCAAAATAGTAAGGTGCAACAACAAAGTGAAGGAAAAACAAGGCACAACAACAAGATAAAACAACAAGATGAAGCAGTAAGGCAAAGTAGTAAGGTGCAACAACAAAGTGAAAAAGCAAAGAAAAACAAGGCACAACAACAAAGCAAAGTAATAAGGTGAAACACCAAGCATACACCAACAAAATGACCAAAAAAGAAATGAGGTCCAAGCATTTGCGTGGTCCTATTTATATTTGTGGAATGTAGAAAGTGGAGACGATTCCTCCACGCATACAATGGCTATGTATTGCCACCCCTAACCTTGATCTTTTCTTTAAAAATTCCCTAAACTTAAACATAGCTCAATACGCCTTCCCAACTACCCTATGCCCTCAATGCTGACATAGACCCCTACATCCCTATTATGGAGAACTAGAGCCAGGTATGTCCTAATACCTTAAGGAAGGGCTTAGGTTGTTGGGGTTCATTCCATATGGACTGATTTTGGGGTCTCCTTGAAGTCTTTTAAAAATATATATACATATATAGTATGCTGCTTTTTCAGGCTGAAAATTCAGTTCAAATTGCACAATTTGCAAAGCAGAACTTGCATGAGAGCTTCTTATGTTCCCCCCTTTGCAGCTCCTTCCTCACCAGCTCACAAAAGAGTACATGAAGATGATGAGCTGAACTTAATCTGATCTCCACAAAACTTTTTGTGCCTTTCAATCTTTCTCTATATCTAAGTTTCTGAAACATGATGATGGGCTACAACAACAAGTACTTTTGTCCAATTGAGTCAGGCATAATTTCTAAGATAACAAAAAATTGCATGAGTGTCATGCATGTGGATTGTGTTGCATGATTTTGTCTGTCGTGTACAATATTCCAACATAGTTTGACAGACAAATCTTTCCATCAATGGTAGATGCACCCATGTCTATACTGTACATGCATTTGGAAGAGAAAGCCTTCAACCCCATTTGCTGATATACTAATCTGGGAACGGTGATTTTTTCAACAAATTTTTATCCCTTTTTCAACCAAAAATAAATAAAATTGGGAATTTTTTTGGGGTAGTGTAAATTAAACTAATACTGCTAATATTATGGGGGGGAAAATTACGACAAATTTTTTATAACACAAAATTGGGGAAAACAAAAATCCTGATCTAGAGATGAGCCAGAAAATTAATGAAATAACATTCAATCCAAATTCATGATGCATCATTAGTCTAGAAATGAACCCCAAAATTCTTTGGAAATGAACAATGAACAAGTGTGTTTATTGTTGTTTGTTAGCCTCTCAAGAATTTGAAATAGCACCACACTTTTGAACTCACATTATACCGAAGAAGACATTGGCAAGTCCATGATTCACTTGATGAGATTAGCATGATTTTTGCCTCTTGGTGAAAAAAAATTCAAAATGGTGAATATAAGCGTTTTAGGGTTCTCTATTCTCCAAATTTTCAAGTTTTAATTTTTTAAAAGAAAGTCACCATATTCCATATCAAGTTCCACTAGATAGCCGGTGATAATATAGAGGGATGCGTATTTATTTTTTTACTTTCATATTTTTCTATATAGCCAGATTTTAGCTAAATCATCTTATGAATAATCACCATTTCCTTGACATCAAAATTTTTGATGTTAAAAACGAAAAAGCACCGAATCAAAATGCAGCTCAGTTGGAATGGACATGAATGGGATCTTATTTGGATTTAGTGGCGAAATGGAGAGTGTGGTCCTTGTTTGCCTTCAAATGGCAAAAGTGTAAAATATTTTAAGGGACTTTTTTATTTCACATGTGGCACATTTGAGAGGATTGTTGGTTGCTCTTTTTTGCCCTTTTTGCTGATCAAAACCAAAAAAACTGGGGCCCAAGCTTTTTGCTCCTGGACTAGGTACTTAGTACATGCAAGGGGGGGGGAATTGATGAGTTTGACCTTGTACATCAAATAACTTATGTGATTTCTCTATTGGATCTAGTAGACTAAAGGCTACTATAAGACTAGGGTTAGGTCAAAGTGGCTTTGAAAGTTGTTGTACTTGTTGCTATCTACATAGATGGAGCATATGTCTAGTAAAAAAAGTACCTATAGGACTCTTGGTCACATGTTCAATGCTCTCTCTCCCCTCACTTCCTAGAGCTGAAGAGATGTTGGTCCCATCCCCCCCCCCACCCCACCCCTTTTGGTTCTCCCAAATTGAACAACATTTGATCAAGCAATGGTGGTTCTTTTTTTTTAATCTCCTCACAAAACATAGATAAATGCTCCAATGGAGTCCAATTGGGCATTTTTATTTTCCACCAACTATTTTATGTTCTCTTTTTAATCAATACAATTGAATTTTGAAATATCCAATTGAAAGCCCCAAGCCCCGTCAAATGACCAACAAATTAGGGTTAGCAAGAAAGAGCCTCTATCTAGGTTCTCCATTTGCTTAATATCTTACACAAGGTCACATGAAACAACATTACTAACCTTCAAAACAAAGAAAAAACTTCTACTACGATATGTTGTTGCTTGGGTAGAAAATTGTTTCCCATATCTTGAATCAAACTCTCATATGTAAGCAAGATGTCTCCAAATAACATGATTCTCTCATTTTCTTAAGCTTATCAAGGGTTTAGTGCACTACTTTCAAATCCTATCTTTCCTTGCTCAATTGCTTGCAATCAATGTTTTTTTTTAATCAAATTTTCCCATCTTTTGTGACTCATGGGTAGCATTATATTAATCAAGCCACACCACTGAGGCTTGAGCTCTCCTTAACATCACCAAGAGGGAGAGGAATTAAAAATCATTGAAACAATCTATTGGGTATATTTGGTCTCGTCGGGTCCACCAAATCAATCAATCAATCATCCACCAATTCTAAACATCCACATTTAGCCAAAGGCACACAGAACAAGATTCAAGAAGTAGAGGAAATAAAATAAAATTAGAGCTAACTACCAAAAGTTTGTGCAATTGCTCAAAATGCCAGAAAAGTTAACTTGGTATACCAAACATGTTTCCTAAAAATTTTGTATACCATAATATTTTTCTGTAGTGCAATAAGACCAATTTTGATATTTTTCCCTCCTACATAATTTCTTTAAATTTTAACAACATTCCCAATAGGTTTTTTTTAATCTATTTGAAAATTAAAAATTTACAGAAATTTTCATTTTTTCCCTCCTTTGTAATTTCTTTAAATTTCAACATTTCAAATTTATAAAAAATTTTAATCTACTTGAAATGTTGAAATTTAAAGAAATTACAAAGGAGGGGAAAAAATATGACAATGTACTATCCATATAGTAAACAATTGTACTCTGTGAGGACTGAGGTGAGTACAAGGAAAAAGAAAACCTTTAATTTTGCCTTGTTGGAAAGCACACTAGATAGCCTTTATATATGCTCTTCCTTTCAGTCAAGCATCTTGTGCTCAAATCTCCCAAATGGGTAGAATGTTTTTTGAGTGGAGTTTTGGGGGCAAGGGGGAGTGACTCGTGTGAATGTCTTTTTTGCTCATTATATGAATGTCTTAGAATTATTAGATGATAGCAATTAGGTGATTTTATTAGTTATCTTTGGATGTGTGTTATTATTATCTTAGAGCATCTCCACCTTATAGCAATAAATTACACCTTTACATTAAAATTAAAATTAGTTGGTGTTTTAATGTTTAGTGTTCCCACCCACAAACATTTTTGAAAAAAAAAAAAGTAATTTCAAACATTTGAAAGCTCATTTACATCTTTTACATTTGGACCAATAATTGTTACTAATCAAAATTCATAGCAAAAATATCTCTTAAATTTTCCAAAACATGTTGGAACCATTTTTATCAAATAGAAGCGGACTTTGCACTATACTATTACAAGATTTAATAATAAAAGAAATTTATCATTGGAAGGCGGAGAAGCTCTTTAGTCATAAACTCGTAGTAAATCCCTCTTCCCTTGGTTGGGTTGGGTTGGGTTGGGTCCATTCAGGTCCATCCTCTAGGTTGTGTTCCTTAGCCACAATGCATTGATTCCTCTTTTGTGCCCAATAAGAGAATAAACAAACAAATAAATAAATAAATCCCCAAACACCTCAAAACTGTCCCTTTTTGCTCACAACATGCACCTATAAAAATAATTTAAAAAAAAATTAGGCTAAGTCATAAAATATTGTATATAAAAATGATCGCCGAAAGTGGACATGACTCAAATACGAATAGCAATTTCTTCTCTAGAAATGACATAAAAGGAGGTCGAGATGATCATGTAGATTTTATACATATATAATATTATTTGATTGTATTCTGGGATTTATTTCAAAGTGAGCGGTGTTTATTTCACAAAGAAAAACACCATCATTGTCCGTACTAACAAAGCTGGCAAACACATGGTTTGAATCTGGGACGAGGGAGGGGAGGTGCAAAAATCAACACTCCCCATTTGTTCGTATGAATAAGATAAAATGACGGCATCTGCAGTTAGCATGACTCAAAGCTTAGTTTGCAGTATGGGGTAAAGAGTAAAAAGAGGGCTCTGGAGGCCCTGGGCTTGCTGATGAAATGGTTTACCATCTGTTAATAATATACACTTTTTCATTGTACACATGACATTATACATCATTTTAAACATATTGTTGTATATGTTTATTATAATGGTGCATTCACATTGGATGTTAACTCACTTTAATGAAAATCTAGGTGGCACCCAATGTCAAATGGGTGATAACTTAATGTTAAGTGAATGGTAGCTTAACATAAAATGTTCATTGTAAAGGTGCATTATTCACACTTGGTGTTAAGGACTCTAGTATTAAGTCCCTTAACACCAAGCTAGTCATTTAAGGTCTCTTCACACATAGGGGTAAGTTAGTGACAAAAATAATAAAAGAAGTTAGTAAAGTAGTAAAAACGGTTTAAAGTTTAGGGTTACTAAAAAGTTTACAACTGTAGTCCCCTTCATTATGTTGTAGTTGTTCTTAGATGGCCCTTTAGGTAGGGACTTTAGGGTTAGTACTTTAGAGGTAGGTATCCTTGTTCAAGGACTTAAGGTCATAATTAACACAACATGCCCAACTTTTTAGCCTGTTTGGCAAAAAAAACTTGCAATCCTCGATTTGCTTTGTTGTTGCACTCTCTATTCAATTCAAGCACGTTCATTTTTTTGAACTCTACTAAAGCTATGCACTCATTTTCTTGATCTCTATTTAAGCTTTGCATTCATCTCCTTGCACTCGCAGAGATCTTTACTCAAGTTATGTGTTCACTCATATTCTCTCTTCAATTTTCATTTTGTGTTTTATGTTTTCTACTCATTTTATTACTTTTGTTCCTTACTATTTTTGTCAAGCTCTCTTGATTCATTTTCCTCAGCAAGCGATTTCATGTTTTCGTGCATTGATTCAACTTGCAACTGTTTGCACTCTTGTGCTTCATATGCACATTGTTTGCTTCTATTGTAGTTTTTGTAATTTTTTAACTTTTAGTGTTTTTTTTTTTCATAGGTTTTTGGTTTGTGTTTCTTTTCAATTATTGAATCCAATTTCAAAACATTTCAATTTTTTTGTGTGTGCATCCTTGTATGGTGTTGTAAGCAATTTTACTAGAACTTTTTTTACATTCTATTTTTTCAATCCTTTGGTTGTTGATCAAATTCTTTAGCATGATGTCGATTTTGAAAATTGCATTGTTGGTCTTTTTTTCCAAATTGTTTTGCAATCACATCATGCTTTATTTCTATGTTATGAATATGAACCTTTAAAGTCCCCATTTCCTTTCCAATCCACAAAAAGAAAAAACATTTTCATGTTTTGATCAATTTTGTGATTTTGCACCAATTCAAATTGTTCTCATTTTATGAATTTTGTTTGAGCAAAGATCTTGGGGATTAAGTAAAGGCTAGGTCTACAACATGGTATTCTCATTTTCCAGTCATGCAATACAATGATGCAAGATGGATTGAACATTTTAAAATTCGTAAATAATTTGTGAAATTTCAAATTGAAACATTTAATGGAAAAAAAAAACATTTGATACAAGTTTGTAGTACCAATTGGGATTCAAGTGGCATGTTTTCTTTTCAAACTTGTCCACAAAATAAAATATCTTCAATGTAGTGAGATGTTTGCCATTAGTAAATCAACCATGCATTTGGTTTTACATGAATTCATTCATGTCCTCAATGTTATTTTCAAAAACCAAATCAAGTGGCCAAAAGGGGAAGATTTGCTTAAGGTTATGATTGGGTTCAAAAACTTCTTTAGTCTATAATATGTTTATGATGCCATCGATGTCACACAAGTCCATATACAAAATACCAAAGGCCTTTTTTATGGAAATTACTAATGGTAAACTAAAATTTAAATTTTTAAAGAATATTTCACACTACTATAACAACAAATTTGCATTTCACATGCATATGTTCATTATTTACATCTTAAGTCTCAACAAATTTAACATTACCATTCATTCCAACATCAAATTCATGGTTACTACATATAACCAAAATCTGCACTTTAGAATACATTATAAAAAACCCAAAACACAAGATTAAAATTCATTTCATCATAATTGGATACTACAAAAAATTCACACAAAAGATGAACATAAAATTCACTGTAAAAGTATGTGTTTCTCTATATTACTAAAAACATCTTTCAAAATTATAGGGTAGTTCCATGTTTTGTTGAAAATATCTAAAACAACATTTAAAATCTATGCTATATCAAAATAAAATTTGTGGTTTTTCTATTTCAAGTACCTACATTTCCTCCTCCTGTTCTCTAAAAAATCTTTGTCTCATCCTCTTCTTCCTCCTTTTGTTCTCTAGAACTCTAACCTTTTTAACTATCCCAAATCACATCATCATGATCAAAACAACAAGAATTCAAAATTCAAACTAACAAAGTTCCTTGATTAGTCCCTATCTTAATTGCCTTATTCATCCAAAATCACATATTCATCCTACCCCCTAAACAGTTATTCTTTCAAGTCGAAAACATATAACATGTAACTCCAAGCTGTTGTCAATTCCAAAAAGAAGTTTCGCAATATCTTTGTTGGAATGCCAAGATCAATGAATGATGCTCAGATTTTTTTAATTTCATCTTTGTACCAAAAGGCCATGAATGGGGAATTTTTTCATTTGAAATATGGTTTGGACGATGTTAAACCTTACTTGATTGGAAACAAAAGTTACCCTTTGCTTCCACAATTGATGATTCCCTACAAACAATTTGTTGATTCTCACCATACTATTTGAAAGGCCTTGTACAATAAACAACTTTGTTGAGCTAAGAGTGTTGTTGAAAATTCATTTGGTATCCTAAAAAAAAGCTTTAAAAAGTTGCTTCTGAAAAGTCACTTGAACATTTTATTTCTACCTAATGTTGTGGTATGTTGTTGCATCCTTTACAACATGATTTTGGATGGGAAGGACCAAGATATTGAAATTTTGATGACTTAGTTAGACTTGGAAAATGATGCAAACAATGTGATTGTATGTCATAAGAGAGAAGCTAATGCATAATGGATTCTTGCAAAACATGCTATTGATAATGACTATGAATTAGAATTGTAGTGTTTTGAAATTTCAAAAGTAGATGAACAAGTTGTTTTGGAACAATACTTTGGAAATAGGCCCCATAGAGGCAATTGAATTTTTTGAATCATGATTTTACATTACATCACCAAACATAAACCTAAATTCTAATTTTTTTGGTCATGCTCATGAATGAATCATTTGTAAGTTATTTTAAACTTGCAATTTGCTATTTAAATTGTATTTGCTTTATTTTTGTTGGTATTGTTACCATGTTATTATTGTCATGTCAAGTTGATGCCATGAAAAGTTTAATTTGTTTTTGGCATTACCTCTTCTTCCATTCCCTCATCTTCCTATGATGAATATAATTCATAGTGTAAGGGCGTAGGTAGTAGCGACTTGTCATGAATGAATGCATGACACATTGCATTGTTGATATGAAAAAGAATAATGACCATATCCTTGCTTATGTTGTGGATTTTTTTGTTTTGACATTTATAATACTCTAACTAAACTTTGACTATGCACTCTTGGATCTTCATGTGGTGCTCTTCAATTTCAAGTTGCATGAAATATATGTGATCCATCACTTCCATTACAAAACCTTTGTGCTTTTGTTTATTGCATCAATTATTGGTGAGAATATATATAATCGCTTACATTTGATTCTTGTGCTTGCAAGTGCAATTGGAGTTATTGTTGGAGGTTGCAAAGTGCGAACTACACGTGCATTTGGAATGTCTAATAAATTGACGAAAACTTGAGAATGCTAAGGACTGCTTGCAAATCCATCAAGGTTCACAATATTATTCCTTTCCCAAGCACTTACAATGCACTATTCATTTGGAAGTTGTTCTTCAATTATGTAATCATCACCAAAAAACTTGAAATATCGATGTTGTGAAAAGTTTTGTTCTTCTTGTGTGTTTAATTCAAACATTGACGTAACAAAGTTTCCATCCCCCTTTGCTTTGTAAATCCTTCGCGCGAATCAAAGCATTGATAATCTACTCGCCTTTAAATGTTTCGACTACTTCATAAAACTCCTTGTTAGATTGTCTTGGCAAATGGTATCAATCACACTCCTCAAGAATCATCTCCTAGAATGACATGTGATGGCCTATTCCTTTGTGATAATCCAACAATTTCTTGTAATCTGAATTAAGTCGATTCCATTTGTCCTTGCACATTTTTCCATTTTGAGGAATTATAACATGGAAAATCTTTTGGGGTTCGATCTTGTTCCAACACTACATGGCAAGCACCATGTGCGCTCATGGATTTGTAAATTGTTTATGGGCTACATGTTCGACATGTTTGCATTGTATGAAAGCTAACACTTCTACTTGCTCCCGATTTCCATGCCTTTGACATGCTGGTCCTTGATTTCCTCCTCCTTTTGATGATCCTCTCCTTACACCACTCCCTCTTACCAACATCAATGTAGCACCTGTAGATGCAAATTTCTTTGTTTCCACTACAAACTAATTGTTATTTGATGTCATTGTGATGCAAACTAACTAGTTATTTGCTAATTGATGCAAGAGAGAATTGCGAAACAATCTTGTGGTGAAACAAATTTGCAAAAGTGAAGCTATGATGTTTAGTAGAGCTTAAAGGATTTTGCAATGGCACAAGTAGCTTGTGGGTGGCAAAAGCTAGGAAGCAGGGGAGTTTGGATTGAGTAGAAAGAAGGGGTCTAATGATTAATATCTTACTTGACTAGTTTTTAAGGTGATAAGATATCGTTGTTGATAATGGGAAAAATCTTTGAATTTTCAAGATTTGGAAATAGGCAACTAGTGCATTATCAATTTACTAGCGCATTATCAATTTGTGATAGTCATGGTGATAGCTTGCCACATAGACGTGACACATAGGCTACTTACCTACCTGATCGGTTTATGTATGAACATACATAATAATTTATGTCACTATTAACGTGGCTATTGACATGTCTGAATGTAACTTTAGAACCTAAACCTATTTAAGATGAAAATTTTATGTTACATTAACATTCACTTAATATTAAATAATCACCCATTTAACATTGGGTGCCACCTAAGATGCCACCTAGATTTTCACTTAACACTGACTTAACATCAAGTGTGAATGCACCTTACTAGGTGTAAGTCCTAATTGACTAGCCTGGCATTAATGGACTCAACATTACAGGCCCTAACATCAAGTGTGAATGCACCGTAAAAATGTAGTAAAGTTTCCACAAGCTGACATCAAATATGAATCTTGAGTTACTACTGGATGAATAGTGAGTTACTACTGTACAATCCATGACATCTTTGCTAATTGAGATTAACAACTTGCTAATTAAAGATTAATGAACTTTAAAAATCTTCAAACAACTAAACTAATCTGTGAGAGCTTCGCTAATTAGAGATTAATAAACTTTTAAAATCTTCAACAACTAAACTACTTCCTGAGAGCTTTGCTAATTGAGATTAGCAAGTTGCTAATTAGTGATTAATAAACTTTTAAAATCTTCAACAACTCTACTACTCCCTGAGAGCTTTGCTAATTGAGATTAGCAAGTTGCTAATTAGAGATTAATAAACTTTTAAAATCTTCAACAACTCTACTACTCCCTGAGAGCTTTGCTAATTGAGATTAGCAATTTGCTAATTTAATCTTAAAACAACTAAACTAATCCAGAGAGAGCTTTGCTAATTGAGATAAGTGAGCCTAGGTTTAGTCAGGCACTTTTCCTTTCCTTTTGTCATATTCAGAAATCCTAGCTTCCCCTCGCCTCGCCTCCCCTCTTCTCTCTCTACTTCACACTACAATTGCAGCAGCTTCTCCAAGTCTTGGAGCTTGGGAAGAATTCCTGCATTCTGTTGTTGTTCTTGCACCTCTGTGTGTGTGTGTGTGTGTTTCTCTCTCTCTCTGTGTCTGTGGGCAGTCGAGTCCCTTTCTTTTCCCTTTCTTTGTCTAGAGATTGTCACGGGCTCTAGCTTGTTGTGACGAGCTCTAAGACTTGTTGTGTCGATCATTTTGTCTCGTGGGTGGGGGTGGTTTGCGCTTTTCCTCCTCAGCTTTTGCTTTGGATCTTTGTTTTGGCAGTGTTTGTGGAGTGAATATATATATCCGTGGTTTGCTTGCTTGCGTGCTTGTAGGTCTCGGCTAGAGCAGCAGCAGCGGCAGATTCAAGAAGCGCCTGATCTAGTGAGCATCGTGATTTTGTCGTGTATTTGAACATCTGTGTTTTTCAGCTTCTTACTGGCGGCGTCGTGGCATTACAATAAGTTGTTGTAGCTTTTGCAGGCTGATCCAACTGCTCTGTGATTGCACGATTCCGGTTTCGTTTGTAGCTGTGTCTTTCTCTCTCAAGATCGTTTTGCAGTTTTGTTTTTGTCGGTTTCTCCATCGCCGTGCTTTGCTTTCCTTTTCTTCCTTTTCTTTCCCAGATGCGAGGTTTTTCTCTCAGCAGATTCATGTAAGAAGTGTTTTGTTTGCGCGCACCGTCCCGCGGTTTGATCGGGTCTTTACGAACTTTTGCAGAAAAAGGTTTGCAAATAGTTTGTTGTTTTGTGTGGGTATCTGGGCGAGCTCCCTTTGGACGACCAGTGATCTCTCTCTCCTGAGTGTTCCCAGCGGCCTGCCGGCGTCCAAGACGTGCTTGAGCAGGGTGAAGATTTGGGCAAGCTGCGAATCTCCGGTGCTGTTGCGCAGGGTAGAGATCGATCGAGAGGTGCACCGGGGTTTGGTGCCTGATCTGTCGGCGCAACGGAGTCGTCCTTCTTAATCTCCTTCGCAACGCCCATGGTTATGCCAAGCGTCCTACAGACCAGCTCTTCCTTCACCGGTACTCTCTTCCTGCCCCCGCAGCGCGCCGAGACATCTGAACCTTCCAACTCCTCGCGCGGCCGCCGGGCCAGTACCATACGTAGCAGCAGCCAGTAGTACTCGAAAAGCGGCAGCCAAGACAATGGAGATGCAAGAGATTTGAGTGTGTGTTTCTTGTGGAACGCATTGCTAGTTTCACCAAGATGGATGCGGAAGAATTCTGAGTTCCGCCTACAAACCGACCGGAGCGTCGCCCATCCTCACTCCACCACTGCAGCGGCTCCCGCTGCTGTTGCGGACGGAAAGCTGCTGCACACGCGCACGCTAGCACAACACTCGGAATATCATCATGGCCGCTGCCCCAGCAGCTCTGCACTATGTGGGGTTGTGGATCGGGAGCTACGTTTTGAGGGCGTGGAAGATGCGTTCTGGACAAGAATCATGTGGAAAGCTGTGCTGATCTTATTCCCCCTTAGCCAAGTGCAACGACTTCGCCATAACAAGGTACAATTCTCTGCTTGCTTGCACACATAGATCTCTAATCTCTCTGCTCAGTAATTGCAGGAGAATCTGATCAGGAACCCAGAAAAGAAAACCCCATCTCAGGACATGTTGATCAGGAACCCAGAAAAGAAAAATCCATCTCAGGACATGTCTATCAGGAACCCAAGAAAAACAACCCCATCTCAGGACATGCAGATCTGGAACCCAGAAAAAACAAAACCATCTCAGGACATGTCTGTCAGGAAACCAGAAAAAAAAACATGCATCTCAGGACATGTCCATCTTCTCATACATGTGTCCCTCTATAAGTCTTCAGGACTCGAAGCTCTAGTCTCTGCTCAGCAATTGCAGAGGAACCTGATCAGGAACCCAAAAATCCCCACCTCAGAACATGTTCGTCAGGAACCCAGAAAAGAAAAACCCATCTCAGGATATGGCAATCAGGAACCCAGGAAAAAAAAACTCCCGTCTCAGGACATGTGAATCAGGAACCCAGGAGAAAAAAAACCCCCATCGCAGGACATGTTGATCAGGAACCCAGGAAAAAAACCCCATCTCAGGACATGTTGGTCAGGAACCCAGAAAAGAAAAACCCATTGTAGGACGTGTCAATCAGGAACCCAGAAAAAGAAAACCCATCTCAGGACATGTCTATCTTCTCATACACAAGTCCCTCCTAAGTGTTCAGCACTCAAAGCTCATGAAGCTCATGCCAGTGATTGTGGATATGTCTTTGCAGCAGCAGCAGTGCCAACGTCAGTGTTGTCAATTAGGGCTTGAGAGACTCTCAGTCAATCATCCTTATATCAAAAGCAGCAAGTGCAGCGAGCAGCAACCAGGGCAAGATCAAGTGGGTCAAGCAGCAGTGGATCCTGAAAACAAAGTCCAGCAGCAACTGGCCGGTGAGCTCAAGATCAGGTGGTTTGAAGTACAGCAGCAGCAGAAGATTCGGCAAGCTTGGCTTTGGGGAGTTCAAGAGAAGCATGGAAGATGGTGGGTTGTGGCAGGTATGTGAAGCAACTGTCAATAGCTCCGCAGCACTGCTGCCACAGCATACCAGCATGTTCAGCTGCATGTCTGCTTCTTCTAGTGAGAGCTGCAGCCTGCATGCTGCAGCAGCAGCAACTTTTGGACATTTCGAGTGCTGTGCTCCTCCTCCTCCTCTTCTACTACCACAGACAACATCTTCACCATTCCGATCTCAATGGGAGTTTCAGTATGAGAGCTGGATGTCACCGGCAAGAGTTGATGAATTATATGACATGACACTCATAGCTCCATCAACCTTGCTTGATATGTCTGCTGCAGGGGGAGCAGCAGCTGCATTTGAGCATGCTGCAATGAGCCTGCCACAACCTTTACCCTGCCCCCAAGCAGCAGCAATAGACTTGCAAGATCTAGCTGTGGGAGCATGGGGACATGGCATGATAAATGAAGCCTTTCAGAGTAGTGCAGAGCATCAGCAGCAGCAGGGGGGGATGATGATAGACCAGTATTTGCACACCCTAAACTCATCTTCATCATTGCCACCTTTCAACTACACCAACTTGCAAGAAGCTGTTGAGAAAACATTGGAGTCGAGTTTGGGATCAGTGTGTGACAAGGTCTGGAACAACAACAACAGGGTCACAGCAGATTATCATCAGTTTGGTCATGTCATGGCAGGGGCAGATTATTCTCTCATAACAAATCCCATGGGCTCAATGTTTCATTCTATTAGTACTGGGAGTTTGATGTACCTGCAGAACAAGACTTGCTGTTACAGTGAAGCTCAAGTCATGACGAAGCTGCCTCCTCCAAGTCAGACTAGCCTTCAGGAAATTCAGAAAGCTGGGGGGCCTTTGACGCTTGCTTCTCTGCCAGATCCATCACTCATGAAAAACATCACCTCTGCTGCCAATGATGATGATGATGATGCATCATCAGAGGTAAAGAATTACACAAAGAATAGTACTGTATCAAGTGTGCAAAAGCAACAGCTTCAAAATGGAAACAATTGTCATGTTGGAAACAGTCTTGTCCCTCAGCCTGGTCTGTATGTAAGTAGTACTACGGCTGTGGAATCAAGTTGTGAAACTCTGGAAGCAAGTAAATTGCCAGCTGGGAACCAAACTTGGACCTTCACTGAAACCAGCTCAGAAATTAGCTCAAGCAATAAAACACAAAACTCAAATCCCCCTGGGAAGGTCAAGGTATGTTCTGAAGAACAGCAGCAGCATCAAAATTTCAGTAACGGGTTTCAGAGGACTCCTCCTGTAGATCAACCTGTCAGCATCACCAAGTGGCTCCCACAGATTGTTGCACTGCCTCCTCCAGGACCTCCCCCTCTTCTTCCTCTGGAAGCCAAGCTTGCTTTGCCACCAAAGTGTGCTTTGCCTCCATTGACTGTTGTGAAGTGTGCTTTGCCTCGAAGCACCAATCATGGCCGTGTTGCTTCCAATGCCAGAAAACGGCCTCTTTGGGTGAGCACCATCTTGATTCCTAGAGATGTTTCAAGCTTTGAAGTTTTGTTCTGCAGCTCAGCAATTTATGCAAAACTCCAATGAATCTTCATTACTTTTCACAATTCTGTAAAGTTTGAGGTCGGAAGATGGGTTGTCCAGTTTTAAGTGATTTCAGACCCATGGATATGTGATGTAAGAAGTTTATGACTGATATCTCCAGGGATTTGGGTAATGGATTTTGCAGCCTGCAAATACCAATAACATGATCAATGGATCTCCAAAGAAGAAACCCATAGCCAAGTGGCCAGGGGTAGAGCTTGGATGCAGCCGTCTGGAAGCAGTTAGCACTTTAGCACATCACACCGTGACTCAGAACACATCAAATTACAATGCACGTGCGCTGGGCCCAGCATTAAATACCAACCTCAAGCCTCGTGCACGACAAGGGAGTGCTAATGACCCTCAAAGCATTGCGGCTCGAGTAAGACCATTAAATTCCTCTCAGGCACCTTGAGATCATGTAGTTCATGGTTTTGTCACACCTGTAAATTTGTAACCCAAATGTGCAGCAGATTAGCCTAACAAGTTCTAGACACTGCAATATTTTGTGCAGGTACGTAGGGAGAGAATCAGTGAACGACTCAAAGCTCTGCAGCTCCTTGTTCCAAATGGAGATAAGGTGGGTGACATTTTGTGTTTTTTTTTGAAAAAGGTTGCAAGGACATGATCATCACCAATTTGTGCATAGATTTATGCACTTTGTGGATCTTCACTTAGTCTTCTTGGGAATGTTTAGGGAAATCTAAGAAACCACACAAAAGTTCACTACACATTTCTCTTTATGTATTGTGGGTGGGGCTATTGATTGACTTATTTGCATTGATTTTTGCCACTTGAATGCTCATTTTGCATTGATGAATGCTGTGTAACTTGCTGATTTGCATGTTGTTTTTGGTGCTATGATAGGTGGATATGGTTACAATGCTTGAGAAGGCAATCAACTATGTCCAGTGTCTAGAACTGCAAATTAGGGTAAGGGTTCTCTCAAGAAGAATTATCAAACAAGCATTCTAGAGTTGGTACTATGTTCAAAAGTCAGAAACCTGACCAACACTAATATGAACACAAATGCATTTGTTTATTTGCCTTCCTTTGCCTGTGATTTCCAAACTGCAAATATGCCTGTGATTCCAATAATTGGGTAACTTCTTTGGTCTCTGTTCAGATGTTGAAGGATGACACATTGTGGCCAAAAGCACTTGGAGCACTGCCAAATACACTGCAGGAGTTTCTGGAGTTAGCAGGTCCTGAGCTTGCCGCCCTTCAAGAAGAAGAGCAAAAGAGGAAGAAGAAAAGGATGGAGTCTGTCATCAAAGAAGATGACCCAATGAGTTCCCCAAGCCCTTCATCTGATAATAATACTGAATAGACAATTTACAAAACTAGGGAGATGGTCATTTGGGTGCTATGCATATGTACTACTCTTTTTAGGATTGGCCACTTTGATTGAATTTGTGGATTTGATTGACGGCCAGTAAACTCGAGCTTTCTTGTGGGTTTCTTTGGATTGATTGTTAGTGTTCAAACTTACTTCTCCTGAGTATAGGACCTGACCCTTCAGCTATGTTGGGCCTGTGCACTGCAGCAGCAGCAGCTGGTACTGTCTTAATTGTTTTCATCTGTGTATTATGCATGGTGACAAAATGTAATGTGTTGGTTATCAGTGTAACAAGTTAGTTCCTTTTCATTATCATGGGAATTCTGCACTGGTAAATAAAAAATTCCATGTATTTTTGCTATCTGGATTTGTGGAATGCTGTTTATATGCGCATGATCTCTTTTCAGGTGGAGTTCAATTTTATGCACAAATGTAGTAAATTGTTTGGCTCTTTACATGATAGAAGGTAAAAAAATAAAGTTGATTGCAAGTGTGCAAGCCAAGGATGAGGCCTAGTTCATTTTTTCTCTTCTTTTTGGGGGGAGGGAGGGGTGGGGGGCAGTGGGTTCTGTGGCATTTTGCTTTATTTTGAATTATCACAGATGCACAGACATTCAGCACCGCAAAAGTCTAACCTTGGGCTTGATGTGTCCTAGAGAACAATTGGATATGAATCCCAAGATCAGTGTATCAGTGAGCAAACTAAATAACAACAATTGAAATTCATGGTTTGGCTCAAATTATCTTCAGGAATTGAACTTTTGGCTCCTGAAAACAACTTCATTGTTTTGAACCTTAGATGCCTACAAATAATTTGAAATATTGAACATGTATTATTTTGAATCAACAAACAAATGGCATTCATAATATGGAATACCAATTGCAACTGCCACTCTACAAAATCTTGGGTAGTGCCACTTAGCACAACTTGCAGATAGATTTGTGATGATGCCTTGACTTGGGGGGTTTGTGCAGCAATATTGACAAATGGGTTGATGGTTGTTGGATCCCTGTCCTTTTTTTGGTCCGGTATGTAATGACGAATGCACTCACAAATCCAAGCTTAACACCCTTCACAAGCTAGTTTGCATCATGAATGAGGATGATATTGACTTCTGTCATTTGCATCTCTTGTGTGCTAGCTATCATCATGACCAAGTCTTCCAAACCTCAGGACAGTGGAGATGGATGATTGCAGGTAGAGAAGGGGCTGTTCTTGACCTGCCTGAAGATGGTGCTGTGGAGCTTCTGAAATGACCAACAAAATCCCAAGAATACCATCAATGTGGTGAAAATGGTCAGAGTTCAAGAACCAGCAGATTTAATGGGATGTGAGGAAGAAAGCTCAATTGCCAACAATGATGGATTTAGCAAAAATTCTACAGGCCCATCTCACAGAGTTGCAGCAGGTAGGAACACATACTTATACTATCGTGCTATCATTATGGGTCCATGCTTCTTGCAGACTCTAGATCACAAGGATGAACTTATAATCAGCTTGTGCTGATTATATTGTTCAGGTGTTTTAAATTCTTTAAAACCTGCACGAGTGATAGGACAAATTGTGACTAACCTGTTTTTTCCAATGCATTCCAGATGCAGGGGACATCATAAATCAATGGATATGAGCATGAGGCATGTGAATGTTCTATGAAGAACCAAATTCCAGAAGCAAAGAATGGAGTTTTGTGCAACTTGGAAGACAAGTTGGTTGTTTGAGAGGTTTTGGGTTGCAAATTCCTTGAGTTGGCTTCAATACACATGTTGTGCTCTAGAATCCCATAACACCAAAGATGAGATGCTAGAGACACTTACTAGGGATAAACCCCCCAAACACAAAAACTTCAAAACCACATTCACATTGAACTAGGTTCCAACAACAAATGACTACAAAGAACTAATATTTTGCAATAAATGCTTGACATCTCACCTAGCCTGGAACAGCTTTTGTCCCGACCCTGTTGATGTTGTTGGAGTGGTTTTTCTCAAGACATCAAAAACCAAAACCTCAGCAATTGGGTTGAATCACGCCCAAATGGTTGTCATTTAGTTCAATGCATTGTGGAATTATACAAGCCGAAAATTTGTAAAGCCTCTTTTGTTTAATAAAAGAGGAATGTAGGCTTTGAGGAAACTTGCATTTGGGGAAGTATTTTTCCTAAAATACAACTATCAGGTTTGTGCCACAAATTGGTTTTTGTAAGCAAGTCGATGGTGTACACGAAGCAATTGCATTGGAATGGAATGGATCAAACAGAAAGTGTCCATATGGAGGACTCCTCTTGGGTGCAAATGTTTGACATACAAGATATTCAAGAAATGAAAGTGTATCTCAAAATGGTTAAAATGTTGATCTATTTCCTACATGGATTCCTCCCGGCATTTGAGCTATATTGCCTATTGCCTAGTGGTGTATGAATTTATCATACACACTATGTACATTACCACTTGCTCTTCTACTTGAGTTTCAGTTCTGACATGTTATGGATTGCAGTCATTGAGGAAGAAGAGGCTTATCATGTCTACTAAAACAGCCTTTGGTGTGTCTAGGTTGTTGTAGTTGAGATCTTAAACCATCTTCTACTTTTCGAATATACTTTGATTTTGTTAGGCTTATTAGTTGAGTGCATAATGTATAATTTGTCATTTAACTAAGAATGTTAGTCATTATTATTCTTAAAGTGCAAAACTCTTTGTCATTTTAATTTTTCTATGTTATTGGAAATTGAATTAAAATATAAATGATTTTTCAAAAACTATGTGTCATGTTTGCATCTCTCAAAAGAAGTAATGTTAAATTGTCACCATTCGAACATTTTAGTGTAACCATGTTTGGTCATTTTGAATGGACACATATTTCACTATGTAATTTTTAAATTATTTTTTAAATGAAAATTTTGATCTCAAAATAGATGATGTGAATTAATGAAAAATGTTAGTTTGATTTTTCACTTAAAACTAATGAAACTTTTCACTAACACTTTGTTCAATAGGAAAATGTAACAACCTAAACCAAATTTTTAAATTTATTGGCCACTTATGAATTGTTACACAATAGCCTAAAGTTTAAATATAAATCTTTTGGACCCATTTGTGTCATGTCACATGGTAGTCAAAGCCTAATCAAATAAGGCTAAGTGACTTAACTTAAGCAACCTAACTTAGGAAGCTTAACCTATGTAGCCTAACCCTTGAGGTCTAGTTTAGGAAGCCTAACCTAGGTGGCATAGCCTAAAAGCAAACCTAGGTGAGCTTACTTCAACAATGAACCTAGGTAACCTAAGCCATTTGAATAGGTTACAAACGTGAGGGCTTAAACCTTTCACCATCATTTTGAATGTTCAAGTTTTTAACTATTGCACCACAACTTCTTTGTGGTAACAAAATTACCCTTCACAAAACTAAAAGCAAAAGATTAATAAAAACTCAATAAATAATCATATATACCATAATTAAACTAGGCTTAGTCTAACCTACCCTTGGTAGACCGAAGCTAACATGGGCAATCTTAGGCTTACTTAAGTTAACATAAGCATACATAGATTAACCTATTCACTTAATTTTACATAGGTCTAACCTAGAATAACTTAGAGTATTTAAATTAACCAAGGTTGACCAAAGGTAGTCTAGGTAACCTAGGCTGATTAAGGCTAACTTAACTTAATCTAAACTAACCAATGTTGATTTAGGCTATTGTAGGCTAATCAAGGTTAACCCTGGGCCAACTTAAATTAACCTAGGTTACTTAAACTAACCCAAATCAAAACTTAGGTTAACTAAAAGGTTAAAGTTAAGTAGGCTAAAACCAATTTAAATCCTTAAAGGAAGATTAAACATAGGTTAACTAAAATTAAATTTAAACAAAATAAGGTTAAATTTAAATTAACCAAGGTTGAATCTAAGCTATTTAAAAGGTTAAACTAAGTTAACCAATGTTTAACCAAGGGTAAACCTAGGTTAACCAAGGTTAAATCTAGGCTAAACCTAATTTAACCAAAATTAATTTTATAGTAATAAAGGGTAAACCTAGGTTCACCTCGTCTAAACTGTCAATCCCAACTAAAGGTAAACTAAATCAAAGTTAACTTTGATTAAACCTAAGCCAAGCTCAATTAAATTTAGGTTAAACCTTGGCCAATTTCAACTAAACCTAAATTAAACCTAAGTTAAATGGAAGTTGATTCCAACTAAACTTAAGGTAAACCTTAGCTAACTTTGATTAAACATAAGTTAAACTTTAGCCAACCTTAACCAATTTCAACTAAATAGAGGCTAAACCTTGGCCAACCTTAGCTAAACCTAAGTTAAATGGAAGTTGTCAAAGTTAAATTTAAATATGTTAATTAAAGGTAAATATGGTAAACCAAGGCTAAATTATGTTAAACTTCAACTAAACTTAAGTTAATCATTGTTGAAATCAAGTTAAATTGAAGCTAACCAAGGTTAAACTTAGGTTAATAAAAGTTAAACCTAGATGAACTTCAATTGAACCTAGGGAAAACCTAGGTTAACCTTAGCTAACCAAGGGTAAACATAAGCTAATTCTTGGCCAAATTGAATCTAACCAAAGTTAAACCTAGGCCAACTTTGATTAAGCATAGGCTAATTTTGATTAAACATAGGGCTAACCTAGGTTAACCTCAATTAATCATAGATTAATTTTAGTGTAACCAAAATTAAACCAAAATTAAACCTAGGTTTAATTTAAGCTAACAAGCATTAAACCTATGCTACATTAGGCTAAATCTAGGTAAACCAGGTTAATTAACGCTAAACCTAAATTAACAAAGTTAGATTTAAATTTACCAAGGTTAAACCTAGGTTAATTTCAATTAATATATTGTGGATAATATTAATATGGGCTTGAAAATATGTTTGTCATTCAATGTATTGGTTTAACTTGTGTTTTATCTTTATGTATAATATGTGTTTTGAACTCTTGGATTTTTTGTCCAAAATTAATAGGATAATATTCAATCTCATTTAAAATTAAATTTGATTAAAAAAAAGTATTCAAATAAAAAAATCTCAAGTCACATGTGAATTATTTGAATTAAACAATTTGACATGTCACAATTTTCACTTGTGTCACATTGTGATTTTAAAGTTATTGTACAATGAAGGAAATAAATTTCATTTCATGTGTGAAACTCATGTCGTAATGCAAGTTAAAACTATGACATTCAAAGTCTCATCACAATGAAGCCCCCCAAAAAATCCTTCACTTCAATGAGTGCAAAGTGTCATATTGAAAACTAAAATAACTTGTGCATGAATGGATAGACTGTAACAAATTTCTAACTTCAGGGTTTTGAGTGTGAACAGGAAGTAGTTTTAGGGTTTTTCAAAGAAACATGTTTTCTTTTCTGTTGGCGGCTAGGAGTTTTTGCTCTTGACAGCATGGAGACAAGGAAGGTTGCAGAATGGAGATGCGCCAGTGTTTGGTAGCATTGAAACCTTGGTGTCATTTTCTTCAGTTTGATATGTATGTGTTGTTGTTAGATGCAGGATGATGGTGTGGCTAGGGAGCTGTTAGGTGAGGTGTGTTCAGCAGAAATTTCGCGGAGCAATGGCGGAAGGATTTGCTACAAAGAAGATAAGTAGTGTAGATTTTTGTTTTGTAAGCAAAGGAAGTTGTGGGAATGAAGTTTTTTTTTTTTAGAGCTTTGTCTCAAGGATAGTATGAAACAATCCATTGCGCAATGTACTCAAGGAGGTAGAGTATCTATTTTAGAACTAGATTTGATGGTTGAAAAAAGGGAATGATGAGAAGTTCTAGAGGTCTCAAGAGCGGCCAGCAACTCTTCTCAAAAGTCTGTGTTTGGGTTTTATTGTCTTGCTTTTCAAGAGCAAGTACCTTGATTTTGGGAACTCCGAAGGATTGCAATAGTCCATTGAGTCTACAAGGTCGATCATACACAGGATGGGTGTAGTTCTTTGTAAGGATTCTTGAAATAGTGACTGGGGGAAGTCAATGTGTTGTATTCCTGTCTTCTGACTTGTCAAATGGAGCAATGGTGTCAAGGAAACTAGATCGTGAGATTTGTGTGGGGTGAGGGATTTATAATACCATATGTAAGTTAAAACTAGAGTTCTTGTGGAAGTCCAATGTGGTTTGGGATTTGTGTGGGTTTGAAAACTTTGAGAAGAGAGGCCAATGGGTTCAAGAGAGTGAGATCAAAGCGATCTAACCCTTTGGAAACCTCAAGCCTTTCTATGATGAAGAAGGTGGTTTCTTTGTTGGTTTTTGGACAAAATTTTAATGGCCTCTGGCTCAAGCTAGAGTGAAATTCAGATAATGTATTTGCCGTTCAATATATATGTGTTTTTCATTTTGTTTGTTTATGCCCTCTTTTTTGTCACAACACATGTGTATGATGTTGATAGTGGACAAAAAATGGAAAAAACCACTATATAATTTTTGTGGTCTAGGAATGAGTCCTTTTGTCAAAATTTTGAATTACTTGTTATGATTGAGTGGGTGCACACATGTAATGACCTCAATAGTGGACAAATAGTTGCATTTGGAGCACATACATAATTCAATGGGTGCAAAAATGTGTCATATTGGTAACAAGAACAAATTGTTATGTGTGGTTAGGTACTCAATGTAGCAACATTGATAATGAACATAAGGTGAAGAAAGCCATTAAAACATTTTTGTGGGCTAAGAATGGATCATACAATTACTTGAACTTAAACCAAATGGAACTTTCAACCAATACTAATCATCAATTTTAACGTACATTAATGTACATTTAATAAACAAACTTAAGACTTAGGAAAGAACGTTACACAATTGAACATTACCATAATTGAAATCAAACATAATCCTTTCATTGAAACCAACAATTTATAATTTTTGCTTGACAAACATAAATGCAACCTTATATTTGACCTCATGTCATTTTTAATACACTTCTTTTGTCCCTTCAAGTTATTCACCATGGATTATGGAAGGGTGTCAAATAGATGGATGCCCTCATAACATGTTTTCATATCAACTAATGATGTCCAAAGAGGCTTTCCCCTAATGTTTGTTATTTTACCTAACCTAGACAAGGATAAGACATGCCTTATCCGAACAATATTTCCTTAATCATTTCTAAACTATTGTTACCTTATCATGGCTAGGATAGCCAAAGGTAAGGCTTAACTAAAGCAAACTTTTACCTTAACCTAATTATCAAGATTAAAACGTCCATTTACCCCTTCTTTCCCCAACCCATCCCCTATTGTTACCAATTGCCTTTCTTATCTACCTAAAACTTCTAAGAAAACTTTTATGTTTATCTAACAAAATTGGCCTATTAACTTTGACTTGTCAAAATGAACCAAACACTAACATCCAATAGTAAACAATGAAGGTATTTATTATAGTCAAGTCGAAACTAAGGCCATGACTCATCATGTGCTCATACAAATTAACACATATAAATCCTCATATATGAGATATTATTCCTTTAAAGAAGTATTTTTGTATGTGGATTCAATTGAAATAATAAATTTCATAAGGTTAATCTAGTTAATGTCTTGAAGCTTTGGATTCCTCCAATTTTAAAAAATTTCAATTCCAAGCTTATAAAAGCCATTATCTTGTAGCCATTATGAAAAGTTTTTCAAAACTATTCATTCATACATGATCAACCTATCCAAAACATGTTTTGAATGTGCAGGGCTATTTATGATATTTTGTGTTTTGAATTTGCATATGAATATATCACATAGAAATGTAACTATGTTTTGAAGATGCAAACTCAATTTGTTATAAGAAACTTAAATGTTTTCTTACATGACATAATTTTTAAAATTAAAAACCCATTTAAATTATATTTTTGATATTTGGAACTTGGGACACTAGCTCAAGAATTTCAACTTCCAACTAGGGTTTTTCCTTTCAATTTTATAAAGCAACACCAAGTGATAAACTTCCCCATGAAAATTGATCAATTATTAGTGATACATTTTCCCAACTTTGTCCAAAGTGTAACAATATGGTGACAAACTAAAACTAAAAGCCCAAAACTAAAATAAAATTTGAAAAATGGCAAACACACCACTAAAAATGTTGCTAGATGTTAAACACCTCCTATCAAACTTAAGGAATATCAAAGCAATCCTTGCTTGGTGTGCACATGGTTAACCATATGTCTATGGAGGCTTTTGTTAAACAAAAAAAATAAAGTCAATGCAATGTGTGCTTGGAAGTAGTCTACATCACATTGATGCTTGTCAAACTCAACGAGGGGAATATAATGCCTAAGACAAAAACATCATTTTACGATTACTCCTATTTGAGTACATGACAACAAAATGTGTAAATTCAAATTTGACTCATTAAATAGGAGTCGTTACTTATGCCAAATTGTGGTCATATAATTGAATAAGACTAGTCACAGAATGTCATTTTTGGCAGACAATGAATTCATTTTAAATCATTTTTTCCTAAAAAATTTGCAATTTTTTTGTAAAGCAAGGAATTTGTTACAACATATTCCTATTTTACTCTTTCTTTTCCACAAAGATGCAAATTTTCATCACTATTTATAACATTGCTCCAACATGTTCCCCAAGTGGGAATGTTGGGAATTTTTTTCTTTGGCTTATGCACACTTCCCCATTTGGATGAATGTTTCACTTTCTTTGGCCATTGCCATACATAAATTTGGTTTCAACTAAATTTTATATGTTGTCCATATATTGCAATTTATAACATTGAGATTGCGGCTCATAGTTTTCAATGTTTGTTCTCGCATTAATCAATGGTACCACCCTTCAATGCATTGTTAAATAATTGGTGACATTAACATTGGTTAATTCAACATCAATAGTGATAATGTTTTTGATATTACTTCATTTTTTGACCCACAATTGAGAAAAACAAATTTGAATTCGATCCATTTAGCAATTGTGAATAATTTCACAAAAATGTTATGTGTTGATACATTATGAACTTCAACACAAAATGGAGACTTCATAGGTGTAATCAACTTGTGAAGCCATATTTGACATTTCACACATGTCTTAGCCCCATTCTTTATTTCTCTTAACACTCCTTTTGGACCACATTGTGGATGTCCTTGTTTTGTTTTAAGTTCAATTAATTTTCAATGATGTAAAACATTTACATGGCTTATCATTCATTAAATTTCATATGAATAACCTTTAATCATAACATTTTTGAAAAAAATGTTAACATCAAAGGATTGAGATCAAATAAATTATTTAAATAATAATTAATGAGTGAAAGTAGGTCCCATTGTCTTATACTAATTTTTTTTTGGTCTTAATCCACCAAACTATTTCAACAACTTACAAAAGTTTTTTTTGCCAAAGTAACACCATCATGACCCTAGCCTTGGGCTCACAACCAACGTAAGGGGCATGGAAAGGTGTGGGTAGAGAATGCAATCGGAGAGTCACATTCACATTCTCAGGAATGTGAGGGGAGTGTGAGGGAATGAGCCCACACACTCCCAAGTGGGCTTCCACTTTGGGAATTGGAGTCCCAATGGATTTCCAAATTTTCTTAGAATGATTTGAAAGGTCAAAATTCATTGGATTGAAGAGTTATTTACACCATTGAAAAGCTATTAAGATGCAAATGTTTAAAATGGGTTTGTATGATCCATTTGAATATTGATAACACAAGTTGTGACCAAAAGAAAGGCCAAGAGTCAAAGTATCATTTTGATTCTCCATCACTAAAAGTTAGGAATTGCCCTAAATTACGTGGGTGTAAGTAGTGTGCAACATATCATTGGAAAGTTTTTAACAAGGGCTACAACTTTTCTTTAAACCTCGCTTCAATCAAAGGTTTGAACAAGAAGTTATGGGCCTCCAAAGTGGTGAAAGTCCCAATTTCGGGACTCCTAGTGTGAAAGTCGTGAACAAAATGACATTTGGGTGTAGGCCCATGGAAAATCATTGAGAATACTACAAGGGGGAAGGTGGTGGTTTCATTCAAATCCAAGCCGTGATAAGTCTTGTGAGTCCATGTATGACCATAGTTCGTCCATGCACTTAAAATGTTCTAATTATGCACTAACCAACTTGTTGTTTGATTTGTGTAGGTCAATATGAATAATTGACCTACTTGTCAATTATTTTAATCCCCGTCCCAGAGCTCCAGCCTGCTTTTTTTACTCGATAAAGTGTTGCAAATGAAGGAGCGTACTTTAATTTTTTCTTCTTCCTTTATTTTCACTTTGGGACTTGCGTTTGAGTCTTTTGAGGAGTTTGGGGGTGCACCAAACACATGTTATAATCAATTTTGAATAACTAAACATGAAATGTTTAAAGCTTTAGTCATTGAAAAAATAAAATATCACTAACTAAAAAAATAAAAATAAAATTATTCTTCCATAAATCAAATGTTATGATCAATGCAAATAACACAATATGCATGAGAATGGTGTCACAATATACCTTACCTATGGTTCATAATCAACAAATATTGCCAAATTATTTAATTATTTCAACACAAAAAATCCAATAACCCCAATTTTAATCTTTCAAAATTCCAATAATTAAGTATATAAGCATACAAGTTTGATCTCCTTTAAAATTTGAATTTATTGCAATAACTTAGTGGAATGGACAACTCAATATATTTTGGATGTGAACAAGGTTCAATTCTTGGAAAATCCAATAGGCTAATGAGGTCAATCTTTTTTTTTCAACTCACCCTTTTGAAATTTATTTAATGTTGAAAATCAATCACAAGCATAATAATGCAAGAAATTTTTCTACCATTTGTGGTATAAATTGGTAAAAAAGTCTAAATTTCCATCCATGATGAACACATGATCCTAACCTGAATATATTCTATAACATTCAAGGCATCAATCCTTTGCACACATGAATACTAGATCTTCCAAGAATGTCATTCAATGAGACTATGAGTTTCATATTACTACAAATTGCAATCAAATTTGAAAATTATTGCCCCTTGTCAGTTGTTTTTAAAAAAAAAAATTCACAATACAACATTAATGATAAATCTTTAACCTTTTGGGTTCACAATTAAAGAAGTTGATATGCTATTAAAAAATGATTCTTTAAACTACTTTGGTCTCATTTGAATGTTAAAAGCAATTTAAGACCTTTTCAACCTTTTGTCTTTGATGATTTTTAATGTTGTGAAATGACCTTGACATGAGACAAAATGTAATGCAAAACTTGACCTTGATCATTTAAACTTTCATTTTAGTTGAAAGCAAAGAGGTGTGCCCCACAACCAAAATTTATGATTTTATTGGATTAAAATTTTGATATTGACCAAGTGTGACAAGCTAATGTTTTAGTTGGACCCTATCAAGTTGTAATTGTTGGTTAGCTAATCACATTACTCAAGGATGTTGTAATATGTCATGTTTGTAAATATGGGAAAAGTTCAAATTATGTTAAACATGCGATATGGCCTTGTCAAGGCTAGCATTCCAAATTGGGTTATGAATTTATGTCAACCATAAACAAACATACAACTAAGATCAAAAAAAAAAATCCCAATTGTACAACAATATTACAAAAAGTCATGTCAAAATTTAAAAGATGTATGTTTAGGGCTTAAGGTTTCTAGGGACATGTGCAAATATGTTATTGCAAACAAATCTAACTACAATCTTCTATGCTTTTCAAAACATTATATTACCAATCAACAGCTTTCAAAATCAAAATTATCAAAGTTTATTAGCTATTGAATGGGTGTGCAATATACCAATAAGCTTTTGCTGAAATATAATTGTTTTGTAGGGAGAAAGGTCTTTCAATGCATGTACATGTCACATGTGGTTTTGAAATGAGCTAAAGGCTTTTTAAAATCATGGGTTGATGCTAGACCATGTTATAAAACTTGGATCAAAGTTTGATCGAAAGTTTTTCATCACAAATGTATCATTGGGAAGCTCTTTATTTCAGAAAAATGGTTTAGAATAATTGGTTACAATATTAGGAAGCTAAGAAACCATAATTCACACTTTTCCGCACATAACCTAAAAGGATTATATTTAGAAATCATGTAGTTGCAAATGCTAATAATCTTACAATCAAAACCAAATTCTATCATAATACCATCACCACAACACCATGCATGTGAAATCCAAACCTCATCTACAATTGCACTATAATAAGAAAGACACTAACAATGTTTTAGTCATCAATTAGCGCCTAACATGGTGCTTCACATAAAACCAATCCAATATTTGAACCTTGTGATTTCTTTTGTGCTTGAAAGTTCTGCTTTTACTTTTGCCTGTTGCAAGCGAATTCAAGCTTGTCCAAGCTTAAATTGTGAAGACTTTTTATCATGTTTTTGTTATAACATCATAAAATTGAACAATATTTCTTACAAGAACTTATTATTAAAACAAATGTACATATTAACATGACCAAATCCCCTATTGCAATCTCAAGTTGAGAATAAAGTTTTAACCTTCTCACATGAGGACAAATAAAATAGTTGTTTGCATTCTACAATCCAAACAACCATCTTTGGCATAAAGGAAACAATTTAGTCCCCATACTTCATTAACACACATTTATAGATAAAAACTTATGTTAAATTTTAGTTCAACTACATACCTTGAATAAATACCCCCATTAATCCAAGTTATTACTTTGATTAAATGCTATAATTCTTATTGATATTAAACATGTGACTTTAGAATCTCAAATGTAATTTTATGTTCTATGCTAGTGATGCCAATGGGTTTACATTTTGAATAAACTACTAACTAGAAATGAAGCAAAAGACATGTTTTATTTGCTAGAAAATCAATCATCTAAGTTTTTAGTTAAGAAAAGTGAGTGGAGTGTGAAAGAAAAAGATAAAAGCAATGACTGCACCAAAAGCTACACATATGGAGTAGTTGAAAATGTAGGTCAATACATAAAATGTGACAAAATTTTAATGCAAATTTTCTTAAATTAGGTTTTGAAAGTAAATTGAAAGATTGATCAAAAGATTGAAAGGGAGTGAAGGAAAACGTAAGTGATGGAAATGTAGGTTATTGGAACTAAGAAGGTGATGGGGGTGTGGAAGATGATTGAAATGTAGTTTATTGAAACTAGGAAGAGGAAAAATGACATAATGAAATGGATGTCACTAGATTAACTTTGAATATCAATTAGGCTTCAATTGTACAAAATGATGAACACATTGCAAAATCAAGGGAAATTTTACACATTAAAAGCACATAAGGAGATTTAAAACTTTAAAGTGGCTAGGTTGTTTAGCTTATGTAAACCAGAAAATGATGTTTTGAACAATGAGCTTCACAAGCAATAGCCCAATTTGTAAGCTTATGTGTCTTGTGGTATTGGGCTTGGTTTCAAGAACTCAAATGTGTATATATTGATATGTTGATAAGTTTTCTTTCCTCCCTTCAAAAGCTACGACTTTTGGAATAATTGATACTTATACTTTGTTAATCTTTAAATGTAACATCATAATCTAAGATCATATGATTGATAATATTTTGCAATCATGGAGGAATAATACAATCAAGATCATGAAACCAACTGCTCCCCTAATTATAGATAATTATAAGTATTGGGGATTAGCAATCATTTTATTTCATGGGGATGAAAATATGAGGAACATGCTAAGGTTTGATGATGGAAAAATGCTTTTCATCCCATGATTTAATTGCATTTCCAAGCAATAGAAATGAATGAGATAAACCATGGATCAAAGGGAAAGTTGTATTACAATAAGTTGCAAAATTGAACGAGAGATGTAGGTGGAGCACATTAAATCTCGTACAACTAGCCTAGCCTTCCAACCAATGTTTCTTTTATTGGCAAATTTTCGCCAAAATTGAACCTGAAAACTATGATATCCACCAATATTTGTCATGGAAAAAGTGGTCCCAATTCACCAGATTTCAAAGATTTTTTTTTCCAAATTGCCCCATTTTGATGATAAGTTTGAATAGGTAGCCAAGAATATAGAAAAATTCTGTTTTTTTCTACTTCATATCTAATACATAGCCAAATTTGGCTAAATTATTTTCTTGATGATTGCCACTTTGACTGCATCACAAAATCCTTTAAAGAAACCTTGCTTCCAACCTTCCTCCATTAGAGTCTTAAGGATAAATTAGGTTACAAACATTCATAAACCACATTGTTTTCAATGATGTTCACACATATATTTAAGTGGATGGGGATGGATGTCAGATGAAGCCTATATTCATAAATATTCATCCTTATTGTTTTGTTTGTATATCTACCATTGATATGCCATGTTTGTGGTAATAACCATTACCATTAATCTCCCATAAGGGTTCAAGCTTTACCCTTCCCCTTAGCCACAGAATTGGGGACCGGCCACCCTCCCACAACAATTAGAAAAAAAGGGGAGGGAAGAAAAAAGGCTCCTTGACACAACAGTTGAGTCACTCTCCCCTTACCAAATGGGGAAAAGGGACCAAGGGAAGAAAGTTTATTAGGCAATTACAGTACCAAATGGGGAAAAGGGGACCAAAAGAAGAAAGTTTAGTAGGCAATTACAGCACCAAATGGGGAAAAGGGGACCAAAAGAAGAAAGTTTATTAGGCAATTACAGCACCAAATGGGGAAAAAGGGGACCAAAAGAAGAAAGTTTATTAGGCAACTACAGCACCAAAAAGAACAGCCACCCAAAAAGATTAAGAAGAATAAAAACCCAAAAGCAGGCTAACTAATTTGCCTGGTGACCAATAACCCAGTGAACAAACAAAGCAAAGAGCAAAGCAAAGCAAAAACCCCATGTGGGTGTCCCCAATTAGATCCAAGGTTTTGAACTTTGAATTTACAGCACTACTTTAAAACCCTAAACCCTTTTATTTTGGTGAGTGGTGTACTTTGAGTACGAGGGCAGCTTCAGCACGCGTCTCCTGAATGAATAATTAATTAATTAATTAATTAATTTTGAAGATTCCATTTTGGAAAAAAGAGAATATTCTTCACTATTTCCAAAATATTTTAAAAATTTTCATTCATAAAACATTCGCTCCAAGAAAATTATTTTTTAAGAAAATTTCAGCATTTTAAAAAATAATATAGTTTTGGCCAAACCTGCCAAATTTGACAGTATTTGGGCAGGCATCCATCCAGTGCATGCTGAGCCTTTCTGTTAGAAGCTGATCATCCATGGTTTCACCAAATTAAAAGTACAAAAGCCTAATTCAATAGAGTTTCAGTGTCACGGTAGAGTTTTCCTTGAAGTCATCTTGTCTTTGGGCCCTAGTTTGATCCTCTAATCCCTGTTTCATCCTCAATTTGAGTGTAGCCATTAAATGAGTGAAAGTTTGGGGGATTTTAGAGGTAACTCTATTGTATCCCCAATTTCACAAAAGGACAACCAAAGTAGTCAAGGGCCATTGAAAATTGATCACAAAATGGTAGGAACCTTTGTAATGTCAAATGAAGCTTACTAGTCCACAATATGGGTAAGCCTTGAGTACATCTGACTCCCAATTTTTATTGAAGATTAGAAAGCTCCCAGAACTCAGAATTGTTTTAGTTGCCAAAAACAGAGTGTTTTCCATGAATTGGCAAATTCAGCTACTTAAAAACCAGTATTGGGTGCATGTTACTTTTTTTTTTCGATGACCGCCTGCCCCCCCCCCTTCCTTCACTTTAATTTTTTTTTAAACCAGGAGGGTTCTTTTTTTATTATTTTTTTAATTCAAATATTTCAATAGCCCTCAAGGTTCTTAATTTATTTTTCTTTCACAATCAGTTCTTATTTCATTCATATTTGCTAGTTCTATTTAGATGGTTCATCAACATCAATTTAAAATTAATAATATTTTGTTAAATTTATCTCCAAAGAAAAATTACTTTCAACTTTCAACTATTTGATTGGTCAACACAATAACTAGTAAGATACTTTATTATTACTTTTGAAATATAGCACAAGAAACATTTAAAAGATGAGGTTTTGAAATATTTCAATGGCAAAGGCAAAAATCACTATTTGTACTATATCATTTCATACAATGTATAATAATAAGGTATCCTTCACTTCATTTTGCTCAAACGATCTTTAAAACTCTCTCAATTCCTCTAAATCTACTCAATTTTATCAATTCCAAAAAATTAGAAGGGCTTTGAAAACCTTAGCATTATTATTAGGGCAATTTTTACTCATGTGAAATTTTACAAATGCCTACCAATTATTTTTTCTAGATATAAATCTGGTCACTACTATGCCTTTGGTCAAGTAGCATAAAAGAATAGCACAATCAATGTAATTTGCGGAATATGCATTTTTTGGGATCAAGTTGTGGAGTTCACCAATACTTTAATCTCATGTTCTCTAATCCCAATACAGATTCCCACTACATTCAACATGTATAAACAAATTGGATTTCACAATCCACATTCACAATTTGAATAATTTTGTCACCTTGTTTACTCAGACAACCGTAAAAGGCAACAAACTTTTACATTCCTCACATAATCCATATCCTTGCACAACACCCACCAATTCACAAATTTCCCATACTATTATGTCATGAACACACCAAATTATCATAACAACACTTCTTTCGTATATATTTATTTGTGGCAATTATTAGCAATGTTACTATTGCCAATTCCATAATCACAACCCAATTTTTTTTCTCTATATGCGCTCCTTGACACCAAACAATATATTCTTTTGCTTTTCAAATCAAATTGATAAATAGAACCTCTAATGTAAATTTTTTCACATTAATACTATCAATCAACCAAAAATCATACTTATATTGTATGCTTCAACATCTCATGTACAATCAATCTTGCAAATGCTTAGCACTATTTGCTATAAATAAATTCACATCATATAGTTCTCTAATTTATAGACATTATGTCATATGTGGAGTTCTCCACAATATTACATTCAATCAACCGCGATCAACCCACACTGTTTAGATCAACATAGATCACATGAACATAGCTACAAATTTTTAGGGTCATTTGCAGTAAATATATATTTACATAATATAAATTTCCAACCTCACTAATACCCTAGCTATGCTTCACTTCTATCCCATAGCCCTTCCCATTTTATTATTATGATGGTCCAATTTTATACAGTAAATGTAATAATACAAAATGAATTCAATACATTAGATTCTCACCTTTGCATGCTAACAACTTGTTACAATTGCATCTATTGTTAAAAGAAAAGATCACTATCACCAAACAACTTCCCTAGTGCAAAAATCCTTGATCCACTCGAAAATTTATTCACAAAACACTTCCTTGTGATGGACATGCATTTTCCATCTTCAAAAAGAACTTTCCAAAAGTTGAGTTCAAACCACCAAATTTTTCCCTGACATGGACCTCCCAAAAACAATAACAAACCATGCAAAACACACACCTAATCAAACTTGACATAGCTCTAAACTTTTTGTTACATTCCAACTTGTTTCTAACGCGCACCCCCTTAGAAAATACACCTAACACCTTTGCCCAACATAATCATGATTTTGTGCTCATTAAAACACCTTGAGCTCCTTTGCAAAAAGAAACAAATCAAAAGATAATTAAAATTAGTCTCCATTGCCAGAAAGGCAAGAAGTTTCAAGAAAACCTTTCACAAACCTTAACCATCTGATGTTAGTTCACTAGCTACATACTTTTAACCTCATTTCCCATCACAATTAATCCTCCTTTCATCATATCTGTCAAGAAGGAAAGAAAAGGGTTAATGATCTCACATACTTCCTTCTTCATGTTCATTACAATAGTTGACAACTTAACATCATCATCTCAATCATCTTCCATCCTCCTATTATAAATAGGAACACTATTAGTTTCTTTTTAAAGTTTAAAGCCCATTGTGCTATGGTTCCATGCAAGTTGTCTTAGCAACCAATGACCTTGTGATTGGATTAAAACTCATGCAATAACAATAGGAAGCAAATAGTCTACAATAAATTAATATATATGCCATGTGAAAGGATATGGCACATGGTCAATCACCCTAACATTAGTATGCTTGTTATAATAGAGAAAAATGGCTCATTAAATTGTACATCTTCCTAAAACAGAATACTTTGTTTGCAAACCTGCATAAATTAATTATGTAATTAAAAATTAAAAAAACTGTTGAATTTTTTTACAGAGAAAAAAAAAATCATTTAATACAATAGTTGAAAATATTCGCCTATTTTGGTTAAGTGTGTTCAATATTCGTGGGTGAACGTCAACATTAATGCATATTTTCATTTGCTTTGGTCACCATTTCCCTAACTTTCTAAGCAATGTTATATATTTAAAAGTACATTTGATGAAAACATATTTGAAGCTTTGCACATTCTCTTTTCAATAGTTACATATTGATAGGCCTTAGAAAGGACATGTTCAAAACATGTCCTTTAATTATTATTTTTTCACATCCAAGGTATCACAACTAACTATTGACTTGAGAATAATTATCATTTTATTCATATTATAAGTTTCATTTTTCACATAAGCAATGAATTTTTTTGTTAAACCATATTGCTCTAAAAATTCATACAAATTTCTGTCAATTTGAAGTTTCAAATGTCTCAAACAAGACGTTTATAATATGTTTTGGCACCCAATCTATCTCCAAAAAAATCACTCCCAAAGCAAAACATCTTATGCCCTTTTGAACAACCATTGATCAAAACTACTAGTAGTAGAAAGTAATATGACAAATGTTTGTTTTGTCTTTTCAACTAGGTCCTGTAACACTTCGTAATTAAATGTTTTTTAAAAAAGGAACACAATATTAAGATATAATCGCATTATCAAATGCACTAAACATGCAAAAAATGAAAACAATTACAAACATTTATAGATATTCTCATTCATTTTTTGCTCAATACATAATGCAAAATACGTGCCAATGAAAATAACAATGCAAGTGCAAGATTATGTTTTTCACAAATATACTTTTAAATGTAAGTCAAAATGAAACTCCCTTTCATTTCAAAGCACATAACTTTACAAACTGCAATAGTTGGTCCTCCTGAGCAAACAAAACACAATGAACAAAGAAACAAACAAATTTTATGCATGAATCCCAACTGAGTTACACCACCTAGTTTCACCTTGGTAGCATATATTATCCTATTGGAAATAGGTCCTGTATGTATCTAGATAAGAAGGACAATATATGTCTTTGAGGTGATTAGACGAATGCTGTTAGTGAGTATGTTGGTAAGGGGCTAATGGGTTGTTAGTATGCGGGTACCAAAAATCATTTTTTTGAGCTAACCAATATCCACTGTGTTTAGGTAGAGAACCAAAACCCAATGGAAAACTGCTTCCTGTCCACACACCATCCATCCATTCCTAATGGTTGTCGGTTGGTTTCTCAGAATCCAATGAAAAAGTGTTTTCTATCCACAATCCATTCATCCATCCATCCCTTCCAATAGTGCACTCGTGGCTGTTGGTTTCACTCTTTCTGACCTGTGGGGATCACAGAAAAGGAAATAGGAAGGAAGTTACCTTAAGTTGCATACATGAGAATCGGACATCAGACACTCTGACATCAATTAAAAAATTTATCACAAGTTTTTACCAAACAGCAGCAAGTCTTTATTTACAAATACTCATGTGAGAAACTCTAAAAGCCTTACCCAATAAAATCCCACCCAACACGAGAAAAGGGTTGGGTGAGGGGACAAACTAGGAATTCATCATTTTTCAAACAGATGATGAATGAATGAATGAATGAAAGAAATTTGCTGGTGACCAATTTATTGTAAAACCATAACCACTATTGAATTCACTCACATAAGCAAAACAATGGCAGCTCGGCAGCTCAGCAGCTCACTACTTACAAGTTACAATCCATGACTTTATGGTATAGCATGTTCACACAAGAACAGAAATTTTAAAAAGAAAAACACTTCCAGCTGCAACAGCCAAAAAAAAAGGACTTGAATTTCGTATTATAGTCCTGGATATCACATGGGTATAGACAAAAATGGAGGTTGATTTATTGAAGTGAGTTTTAATTACACCACTCCTTTATACTTCTTTACAGTCTGGAGGGTACATAAATGATACCCATAAAGTAAGTAAGTATTGAGGAGGGAAAAATGGCGAATGTGAGCTGTTTTTTTTTACCCCTCCCCCCTTGTCTTTCTTGCCTTGGGGTGGTGATTTTATTCATTCCGCTCCAAGTGGGTTTTGAAATGATTTGTGTGAGTTATTTTGATATTGAATGTTGATAGCTGAGCTTGTTTTGATTGATTGAAAGCAGCACACCGATCATTTACAAGCAATAACACATTACATTTAGTTGGGAAACAGCTTTGTACATTATATTTCCCCCCTTCCCATGTTCCCCGCCCCCACCAGCTGCTCTCCAATAGGATGCTCTCCAATAGGGATTTTGTCGTGATGAGGTTAATTTGTCAACTAGAGGTAACTACACGGATGTGCATTATGTGAATGAGCTGTTACAATTTATGGTCCCCTCTCATATGTGCTCATGTTTTCCCATAATTTGTATAGCCCTAGTTATTATTTTCACATGGTGACTGCTATGAAAGGGGGGAAAGAAAAAAGACCAACTAATTTCATTGTTGATTACACCACCACTCATACTAACTCATTGCTGCAAACAATTGCAGTTTCAGAACCCTCCAATAAGCACAAATGCATTGATGATACCCGTGACTAATTAGTTTAACTATGTAAAATCAGACACCGCATGTGTAAACAACCTTTGCAAGTCATTAACCCTAAGATCGTATGTCTTCTATTTCACATCCATTTTACCTCTACTCATCCATGACTGAAACTAGAAATCCAACAGATGAATTGGAAGGTGTACACACTAAAAAATCACCTTTGATAAAAAAAAAATTTGGGCCAAACAAAATGAAGCAAAGGATGATGAGATAACAAAACTAAATTGAGCTCCTACAGGACTAGGCAGGTGTTGCCCAAAGTTGGATTTGAAGGCTTCAAGTGACCAACATACCATTGACTAGTTTCACTTTGGTGGTGGGTTATCAACCAAGGTAGAAAGTTGATGATACACTAGATTTGACAGAGCTCTGGGACTCGAATGAAAGTAGAATTCCAAGTTCCGATGCCAACTACAACCAAAAAACAAACAGCAAAGTTCTGTGAATGAGGAGAGACTAAACTTTTAGCTGCTGTCTTGTACTCAAAGCAATTAGTTTGATGCATGTGCCTATAAAAACTGTTCACTGGCAAGTTCAATTGTGAAAGTCTATCATGGGATCAGCAGGGCTCCAACATAGTGAAGTCAGAGAAATCATTCCTTTGAATTTCTCACTTTGCTTGATCATGTAACAACATTTGCTTTACCAGTTATTATTATTACTACTCACATTGCAAATTTCTGTTACTCTCCTTTTTTCTTTTCTTTTTCAAAGTTTTTGTGCAGACTTTTCTAGTTCCAGTCAAACTGCAAAATTCCATGTGCTTGCTCAAACAGCAAAACCTGCTTGATGTTTTAAAGTGTAACTTGAGGCCATGTTACCAACTGTAATATTTCATGTGCAACAACAGCAGGTGTTAGATGGGTGCTACATGGGTGTTACATTTTGTTCACGGGCTGCCCATTGCTTCCCATTCCACTACCAAACTCTTTTTGTAAGGCTTGTTGCTCCCTGTTTCTATGCCTGCTTTTTGCCTGGTCCTCACTCCTCAGGAGTTTAAAGAAAAGTTTGTGGATTTTTCTGCCCATCAAAGACCTTGGATGAAGGTTTTATGGGAACCAGGCCTGCACTTGGCTCCGCCTCATGTGAAGCCTTATTGTGGTAATGCCCTTGTCCTTGGGCTTTATGCTACACTTCTTAACCCATTGTTTTTGGCGCCATTTGTCATGTGTTTCAAAGGAATGGTAACCCAATGAATCTAATGGTGTGCAAAGACATTATCAGGTTGCAACTTTATGATATTATGATGTGGCTCTGAACAAGCTCTTCATTTGTGCCAAATTGCAATGATTTATGTTGTTCACCAAAGTTCCAATTTTGTTCACAAGGATAAGTCCAATGGATTATGGTGGTCCCATATCCCCAAGGATGTTCCCTATAGGTTGCCAAGTCAATAACAATGACTTGCATATGCTCTTAATGCTATTTTAATTTACATTTTTTTTTCCAATTATACTCTCTATGCTGATTCTCACACTTTGATGTTGATAAATTCTTTTATGTTCCCAAAGTGTCTAGTGATATCTTCAATACTAATTTGGAATTGACCTTTTCCCCAAAAAATTCCCATCTTATTAGACATTGTCATTGGACAATGATGTTCCTTTCATGTTCCCAAAGTTCCTATTCAGTTTCTCATCATTTGCACTTCCTTTCCCATGGTGAGTTGGAAGTTCCCCAATCCCAATAGTATTGTTTTAAAACGGTCCCTTATTGATAATTCACCCAAGTTGTGGATGTTCCCCAATTCCATTCCAAAGTGCCCAAATTTCTCACACTAGGGACAAACCTGATTCTAGATGAGTTTCTCATAATTACCTTGTTAGGTTTTGGCATTTTTGGGGCATTGGGGAAAGGAGGTGGGGCATAAAATGATGTGGAACTCAAAATTGCAAACACCTCTTGATTTCGGCTGGGCCAAAATAGGTCATGAGTTGCTCACAATTACCTTGGTGACCCATCATAACTCTATCATTTGGAAACTAGAGTTGCAATCTCGTCTTTGGATTACATGTGAGTTATTTACTTTCAAAGGCACACACTCTCACACGGATGGATGATCATGGCACCTAAACTTATCAAGATAGCTTGGTGCACCTCTCTCTTGGCACTAAATAGGAAAATACAAAATGCTCTAAAAACCAAGTCAGTCATTGAAGCAACAATCCAGTTTCCCTGGTGGTGGTGATCATAGCTTTTGTATTAAGAAACACCTCGAAGTCATTATTTGGGCACTAAATAGGAAACTACAAAAACAAATGTTGCAAAGCCAAGTGAATGAAGTTGATCATTGAAAGTGCTAATTACTTGCCCCTGGTTCATGATCATAGCTTTTGTATTATTAACACAGATTTTGCACCTCAAGCTCATTTATTTGGGGCACTAAATAGGAAACTACAAAAATTGTTCAAAACCAAAAGTAAAAGGGTCTAATTACTTGCCCTGCCAATCAGTCATGGGAATCCAATACTATTGAATTGAAGCCTAGTTCCAACCCTAATCTTCTGGGGTTGGTAATAAGTAATAAGGTCATTAGTCACCCCAAGTTGAGCACCCGGCAAACTTGAAGTGGGGGGTGGAGATTTATTAAAAGAGTACACCGGACTTTAGGGAATACTTTTAAACTTGTGAAAACAGCTGTTTTTTGAACTCATTACATTTCATCAAAAGCACAAAGAAAATCAATCCTTTATTTATGACTCAATTGGAGAAGAGTGGAAAATTGCCCAAGTGAGTTGGCCATATATGCTCTCATGGGTTTTGTGGAAAAAAAATTCATCCCCAAATGCATGTTTTGTGCAAGGCAAAAGATAATAACCCCATTTCATTTTCAATGTCTAAAATAAAAGACTATGGTAAATGATGAAAGTTAAGACATGCAATTCCATTGTATAGATGTTTATGCACCTCAATATCAAGAAATGGAAAGAAAGAGTTAAACTGTCAAAACTCTTCTTATCCTTAGTTTTGAGTGTATCCTTGGATTAACTATAGACAACTCCAAGTTGGGATGCATATATGGTGGGTTGTGGTCATGGGAGTGATTGTGGGTTCAATTCACAACTCAGACATGTGAAATTTTGGTTGGTTACCAAGCCATCACATGTCCAAAACCGAGGTACCTAGTGCCTAGTACCAACCTAGCCCTGTAGGGTGAAGAGCTATCAAGCCACAACTAGGGGCACACACACACACATATGTCCTGGTGCCCTTCATGAACAACCCAATATACCCGTGTTGGGGTGGGTATTAAAAATTGCACCAAAACCTCTTTTGATTATTAGGGTAGGTTTTAGGGTGCATAACTGAAGAGGGCACCAAAGCAAAGAAGCAAAGCAAATTCCATGTGCAAAAACCAAAGGAGTGGAGGTGAGAGTGAAGTGGGCTGGTAAAAAAAGGACTTTAAACGTGACCTTTGGTCCATACTACGTAGGTGAGCAAAACTGGGGTTAAGTTAACCCGTACTACAAAGGCTGGTTCGGGCAGCAAGGTGCCTAGTAGTAAATGTTTTTTTGTCAGTCATATTTGGCAGTAAAAATAAAAATAATTTAAAATTTAAAATAGTACGAAATAACAAAACTATTGTGCATGATAGGTTCGTTCAGATTTTTGGCATGGCAAGCACACATTTTTCAAAAAAATTGGCAATTCCAAAAAATAATTAATTAGTTAGTCCCTTACCAGCCTAGGAACTAGGGTAGTAAAGAAAAGTTAGTTCACTCTTCGCCTAGTTTTTTTCTCTTATTTTTCTTTTGTCTTAACTTATTTGGAATTCCTTCAGTTTTAATCCCCTTCCCCCCAAAAAAACCTTTTGTCTGCTACAACAACTAGTTAAATGATTTTTGTGATTAATTTCCCTCATTTTTCAAAGGGAATGTCAACAAGGGCTGATGATGAGTAGAAGAACTAAAAAAACACAACTCTTTTTTGTTTTGGTTTTTGGGGCCCATTTCATCTTTCCTTGTAGTATCTGAAGGGACTTTACCATCACCAGAATCCAAGGCAGATAGTCAACTCAATCTCCTGATGTGAAGGAACTTGGAAGGCTGGAAGGAAGTAAGAAACCCTGGGGGTACCTAGAGTTTGGTGGCCTCCCCCCCCCCCCCCCCCCAAGTTCCAACCCACACCACTCCCAAATTGTTTTTAATAATTAAAAAAAAGAAGACTTTACTTGGTGTGCACTTAATAATACTCTTAATTATTTTAAATAATAATTAAAAAAATCTCATCCATAAAAAATTTGACTCTAGTTTTTACTATAATGTAGCAATGATTTTTAATTTTTGAAAAAAATTCTATATAGGTATGGAGACTATGGACTAGTAAGTAAGTATAATCCCTAATCTTAATTGGAAGAACCCCGCACTCAAATCTCCTTTCACCTAATTTAAAAGTTCCTATATAATTAAAGAAAAGTGCAGAAAGCTGAACGCCCACCCCCACTTTCTCCATTTTTTTTGTTTTTTTTCGTTTTTTTTTGTTTTTGGGGGGGGGGGGCCTTTGCCTAGTCATCTACCTATTTAACCAATTTTATTATTGTTTCCTATTGGTGTCCAACTTCTTGACTTTTGAAAAAAGGGAAAAAAGAAAAAAAATTGAGTATAATGATTGAATATAATTGCTAGGTACTTAACTTTTTCTCTTACAAATTTCACGGTTGCTCTAAAATACAAACCGGATACCCCCTTTATGTCTTTTTTTTCTTTTTTCCTTTTCCTTCCCTTTGTTCGGAACCAAACTACTTTTTTCAAACAACCTTAGAGCAATAGTAGACACATGAGATCTCTTCTAAAGTGAACAAAAAAATCTTCAAATGACTCGATTATGTTGTTGAATACGGGTGACGGCAAATTGTACCAAACTGCATCACATCACAAAACTATAGATTTGGTGGGATGTTTAAAAGGCCGAATGGTCTGAATTATGTGTACGAAAATGTGTGGAACAAATTGTTGTTCACCCCCTTTAACAGGTTTGCTAATTTTGAGATTAACTACTGAGTCAAATAAATTAATATGCCTTTGCAATATTGGGATTAAGTATTTAAATAGTTAATCTGGTGATTCTGCAAATTTTGGACTAATTAATTACTCAAATAATAAAAATATTACTAATGCATTTGTAAAATTGGGATTAATTACTTAATTAATTCTATTGATGGGTTTGTAAATTGGGGATTAATTACTTAATTAATTCGATTGATGGGTTCGTAAAATTTTGTTTAATTACTTAATCAATTACATTGAAGTGTTCACAAAATTTTGGGATTGATTACTTAATCAATTGGATTGAAGCTTTCAAGCGGGTTGTAAATTTGGGATTAATTACTGAATAGATTAGATCTGATGCGTTTGTAAATATATGGGATTAATTACTTTAATGAAATTGGATTGAACGTGTCATCAACAGGGCCGTTGTTGAGCAATGAGCATTGAGGACTCGTCAGAGATTTGCGATTCGCCGTTTTTTAAAAAAAGCAATAAAGAAAATAATAATAATAATAATAATAATAATAATGGCAATAATAATGATAATAATGATTTTAAAAATACCTTACTAATAAAATAAATAATTACCTAGCTTAACAAATACGTTACCTTTCTTAAAAAATAGTTTACTTTACTAATAATTTACCCTACTAATAAGTTACCTCACGTATCTCATTAGTTTACCTGACTTATGTCGGATTTTACGATTTTACCATCCAATGGAAACGCATTGATGGCGCCCCATGAGCTGGCCCTGGATTCATGCTTCGGGTAGACGGGCAGTCTGCCCTTTCACGTCTGCCCGTTTCTGGGCACCTCGGGCAGCTCCTGGTGTGCGCGCGCGTGCGCCTTTGGTGCGCAGGAGGAGCGCTTCCGCGCAGTGTGCTTTTGCAGGCGCAGAGAGAGAGAGAGAGAGAGAAGAGAAGAGACAGTCGTGAGCGTTTGGCGTCCGTCTTCTTCCTTTCCTGCGGCTTCTATTCCGGTCGCAATTACTGCGCACGCTCTCGGCTTCCTCTGTAGAATTCGTAATCCGCAATTTCTGCCTTCTGCAGGATTTAAGAAATCGGATTTTCTCGGAGTAAGCAAGGAACGAGAAGCAATCCCTCAGCAGCTGCTGGAAGGTGGAAGTAGGAGGAGTTGCGGCTTCGTACATGGTGGTGAACACGGGGACGACGGTGCCTTGTTCTTACGTGGTGAAGCCTGCACCTCAGTAAGGTGCCGTGCTTCTGCCTCAGAGGTAAGCAACAAGGAGTTGTTGGCAGTGCTTGCTGCTGAAGCAGCTTCTCTGATCCCTGGTCTGTAACCTCTTGTGATATTGTGTCGTTGCAGCAGCTTTTGTCCGTTTTTGTTTCTTTTGCTTTGGCTAGGGTTTGTTACACGGGCGTCTTCAGAAGGATTCGGGGGTTTGATTTCTCGAAGGATATAGCATATCGGGGAGATGGAACTAGAATGGCGTTGTTGTGGAAGATGGAATGAGAGGAGAACAGAGTGATTTGATGGTGTTTCATTGCCCAGGTATGTACAAAAACCAGCTTCAAGAGCTTGCTCAGAGGAGCTGCTTCAATCTGCCTGCCTATGCGTGCATTAGAGAGGGACCTGATCATGCTCCCCGCTTCAAGGCCACCGTGAACTTCAATGGCGAGGTTTTTGAAAGCCCTAATTACTGGGGCACTTTGCGCCAGGCGGAGCATGCTGCTGCAGAAGTGGCCCTTAACACTCTCTCTCGACGAGGGCCTTCTCAGTCACTTGCTGCACGGATCCTTGTAATTTCTGGCCCCCATCGCCCCGATGTCCATCTTCATAACCCTCTTGAGAGCTGCCTCATGTAGTGGAGCCATGAATGGCTTGTGGCATTCTTTAGCGGAACGCCGAGTTCTCTTCGTGTTCTGACGGTGTGACAGTGGCGCAGGATGAAACGGGAGTGTGTAAGAATTTGTTGCAGGAGACGGCACAAAGGGCAGGTGTATCGTTACCTGTATATTCGACTACCCGCTCAGGACCTGGGCACTTGCCAGTTTTCACATGCGTTGTGGAAGTAGCAGGCCTGACGTTTTCAGGAGAGGCTGCAAAGACCAAGAAGCAGGCTGAGAAGAATGCTGCCATGGCTGCCTGGTTGGCTCTCAAGCAATGTGAGCTTTCTGATTTTTTTTGGAGGCTTTCTGCTTGTGTGTTGTGGTAAGATTGTCTTGGTTTTCTTGTTGCATCACAAATTCCCTGCACTCTTGCAGAGCCTGATCTTGCCATTCTGGATTTGTCTGCCAGTAGCAAACCAAGGGCGGCCTACAACAGTGCCAGCAGAGACTGAAGTAACTGAAGAGCAAGAGCAGAATACAATAGCACGGACTTTAGCTACTGCTTTTTATAAGGAGGCTAGTGTACCCTCAGTGCAGCCGATGCCTCAACCATCACAGGCACCCATTGGATCATCAATTCCCACAAGGATTAGAGTCGTGCCAAGGAGAGACCAGGGACAGGGAAGTGGAGGAGTACCACCCATAGGGCAGTATCATCATGGATCCTGGCTGCCAGATATGACCATTGATCAACACCTTCATCACAACCAGCTGCATCCTAGTATGGTGACAAGGACTGCTCCAAGTTATCCACGAGTAGGGCCTCCTTGCACAGGCTCGACAGTGACATTGCGGGATGTCCCTGACATGTCAAGGGAAGCTCTGAGCAGGGTAGTGGCAAGCTCTCTGGGGAGTGGCCTCACAGGGGTGGCTCCAGTGCATGTCCGGAGCTTGGTACCACCACGGAGGGACAGGCATGAAATGAAACTACCTTTTGATGAGCATCAGCGGGATGAGGATGATTGGCTTCGAGGGGATAGCTTGAAGTCAAACTCTGAGACTGACAACAGGAGCGACACAAGTGACATTGATCATGGATCTTATAATCCTATGTTGTGGTCAGGCTTAGGCTCTTCACAGTTGTGGGGCCAGTATCCAACAAGGGCAGTAATGCCAGTCCGGATACGTCCTGCAGTCACAGTATGTGCAGCTCCACCTCCTCGCTGCCCTGTGGAACAAGGAGATCCTGAAAGTGAGGGTGAGGCAGCTGCTCATAAAGTAATGAGCCAGTTGAGTCTGTGAAAGGGAAAATGAAGCAGGCTTTGTGGGATCGGGTGACTTCTCTTGGTATTGAATTGGAGTGTGGCTGTAGTCCATACGACGTGCCATCTCACTGGATGGGTGATCCACTAAGCTTTTCACAGGATCAGTGGTGGATATTGCATCCTTTGAGATGGGATCGCCTGAATTCTCTTGGTAGGCAATATATATATACTCTTTGAATAGTGCTGGTTCCATCCAATGGGATTTGTGATGCAGTCATAGGCTGGCTCTTTCTTGTACCAGTCAGTCTGCTGTGAAATTTCACAGGATTGGATGGTTTATGGGCTTCCAGGATGTGATTGTCTGCTATTTTCTCTATTAGGGCAATTGCTGAAATGATGATTAATGTTGCTGCAAGTTCCTTTGTGAAATAGGTTTCTATGTTATGCATCATCAGTGCACTGCATTCACCTGTGGGTCTAGTGTTGGTCTGTGACCTCTTCTTCCTCAGGTGGAGGTGCAAGGAAAAGTAGGAAATTGCATCTTGGTCATTTGTTTTCTAGGACCACACCTTCTGTGATATCAGAATTTTCAAAAAGATTAGAAGGAACAGTTTTGTTGGGAAGGGCATTTCTATGAGGGCCATGGCTTCTCTGGGAGTTGGGTAACAAGTAATTCAAATGCTCTCAAGATTGTGGAGTCTTGTGTTTGCTAAGATGATGACATAATGATGTATCGTTACTATCCTTCTCTCTCTCTCTCTCTCTCTCTCAGGCCCTCACTACTCATAGCTATGTTTTGGGCACAATCATAATGGCTAGGATATATTTGGTTGGGTTTCTATGATTGTGAAGTGGAAGTTGACATGGTTGACTCTGTAGTCTGGTGATGTTCCATCTCCTGTCAAATCTGTGCCTGCTGCAGAGTGGTATATGGTGAATTTTTATCTTTGCTCTCTGTCTCTTACCCTAAGAGCTTATGTTGCTGTTGCTTGTCACTTCAATAACATAGAAGCAGATGTTCATGTACTCAATTTGGTTTCGGACAATTTCACTTGTTCCAGACAGTTTTAATTGGTTTAAAAAACAGGATGTCAACCAATTTAAAAGTGGATTTAAAACTCATTTCCAATGAGTTGCACAATTGGCAGAGCTGGTATTATGATTTGGTGCACTATGTTATTTAGCCAATGCAAGCAGCAAGCTACAGTGTCAGCTTGGTTTGTGCATGAAATGTTTCTATGTTTCAAAATTGTACTCACAGTTCGGTTTGAAGGGTTGGGAATTATAGCTGTGGTTATTTCACATTTAAGAAAAAAATTATCAACATTACAACTTGGAATATCAATAGAATTGTAATACTTGTTGTTTAGCAATCGCAAGTCCCATGAAACTTTAGGTATGATTGATTTCTTCAATTTTTGGTATCCAAATAGATTGCCATCTTGATAACTGGCTAGTTATGAAGTTATCAATAAGCTCATCAATTGCCAGGTTATTATATTATTAATGATGATTACCAACACTATGTGCCATGTCTAATTCCAGAAACAATTGATATTTGCAAGTTACCAAAGATACAATCTTCAAATAATTTGTACTAATGATCTTTTTTCCCTTAAATAACATGTCTTAAACTGCAGCTAATCAAAGCATCAAGATGATTACATATTCAATCCTCATTGCTCCAAAACATGATTTGCTTGAACTTGGTTATGAATGGAATATACTGGGCTGAAGCAAATTGTGTTTTGGAGCAGTTCAGACACCTCCATTGTGCACTTCATTTCTCATCTGTTAAGCCCATCTGAGAAGCCTTTCATTTCAATGTTGTCAATTGATCATAAACCATTTCTAAACCTTTCCATCCAACACTATTAAAATATTTGATAAAATCGTGAATGCCATTTCATTTGGAAGCCATTTGGGTAATGGTATTATTAGATTAATCTTTTTAGGGTTAGTCTAACAAAAAAAAAAATCGTTTTGTGCATATACATGATGGGTATTGGGATTTAATGCCACAAAATCAAAAATTTGCTGAAATTCCTTGAGCAATGAGGCATTTTCATCAATCTTTTGGGGTGCTCAATATTTGCTCACTTTTAATTTCCAAAGAGAAATGCGTCTACAAGCTAAATGACAATCAGCAAGTTGGCATTCCTTTCTGACATCGTAATCTGCTGAACTTGTTGGAATGGAATGATAAGAATTGCAAAAAAAAATTTAATGGATTCCAGAGGCTTGTTAAACCTAGCTTGTTCAATTGGTAAGTTATATTATATGAAACCAGTGTAAGGCCCTTGCCCATAGATAACATGGACATGGAAATGTTTGTCTTTTCATATCCATGAAGGTGGGGAGGGGAAAGGAGTGAGATAGTCAGGCTTGGAAGAGATAAGGTTCCAATGGCACAGACATATGTACATCCTTTTATTATTATTATATAGATTACCTAAAATGGGTGCAAGGTGCAATGTCTATCTAGTCTTCTGGTCTTGCTGGGAAACTTATTTTGACCATAGTTTGTGTGTCACAATATGCTTTTTGGAATAGGGTTATCGAAACATTGCCATGATGTGGAAAAAAATTGGTAAGGTTAAAGACCCCTAAACAAAAAATGAGTTTCAATTTAAATTATCATGTGAGTATCACTTTGAAAACTCCTTGTCCTAAATGGATTTTTTAAACTAAGAAAATTAGCTTGGAGGGAAAGGGAGAAAAAAAAACAATCCACCCACTCCAATGTAAAAGAAGTTCAAGGTGAAAAAAATTCTTCACTCCCATTGCAAAGGAGAACAACTTCAAGGGCCAGAAAAAAAGAAAAACAGTTCACCTGTTGCAAAGGCAAAAAAAATGGAAGGGAAAAAAATAATTATTCACCATGATTTTTGCAAGGATGTTTAAACATTATAGTGAGGTATGTAGGTTTGTAGGGGAAAAGGAGAGGGAGCTAGGAGGGGAAAGGACTTATTTTATTTTATTTTTAATCCAAAAAATCAAAAAATTATCAACCCCCATTGTGAAAGAGCAAAAACTTGTAAGGAAATAAACAAAGAAACAAGCATTTCACCCATTCTAGTGGAAAGGAAGGTGGAAGAAAAGAAAACAATTGTTCACCATTCCATAGGAAAATGTTACTAGAGGGAAAAAAACATTTGTGTGCACATTCTAAAGTGAAAAAGGTTAAAGGAGAAAAATGAAAATAATTCATGGGCATTACAAAAAATGGATGGTGAAGAAAGAAAAATAAAATAAATTGTTCATTCATCTCAAAGGAGAAGAAGGTTAGAGGAGGCAAAGAAAAAAATTTCACCCATTTGAAAAGAAAGGGAAGTTGAGAGAAAGGAAAAGAACCAGTGCACCTACTCCAAAAGAGAAAGAATTTAAAGACAAAAAAGAAAGCAAAGGAAAATTATATCCACCCCAAATTTGCAAATGAAAAAGAATTGAGAAGGAAAAAAAGAAGAGAAAATTGTCCCCTCTTGCCAAAGAAAAAGAAGTTGGAAGGAAATATTAGTTGCTTACCATAATTTTTTTCCAAAGGGTTTCTAAGAGGTTTGTAGAGAAAAAGAAAAACCCTAAAAAAATAAAAAAATAAACAACCATAAGAACTCATTAAGCAAAGGTATAAGGTGAAAGAAAACACAAGTAGACACAACCCAAAGAAAAATAAAAGTAAACAATCACAAAAATAAGTAAAGACCCTATGCAAAGAGAACTCATGGTTATAAAATACCAATCAACGATAAAAAAAAAAAAACTTAAAGACAAAAGAACTATCACCTAACACGAATCAACTAGTGACTAAGATGCATTAGCTATGATGTGTGGAAGAGATGAGGAATCATGACCAAGTGTGACAACTAACTGAAGAATCGCTATGGCTTGCACATGTTATAGGGCTATTTAACATGTGCTTCTAAAAGTAGTAGGAGATAAACATCGATGGGACTAAAGAAGACCATTGATGACGTGTGATATTGGTATGTACACAAGTGGTCAAAAATCAAGCAAAACGAGAATTAAAACACCCATATGTTTCAATAGCAAGGGAAATGAAATCATTGCTTAATATTCACTTATTGTTTGATCATGTCTTTTTCTAAGCAACCATCATCACTACATGTGTTATTGTCATCAATGCTAACTGCACCATATTTGTGTGAATAAGGTCAACAATGATGATGTTTATCAAGGTCCAAAAGTCATATTTGGTGATAAAAAGATCCACTTGTTGTTAGGTGTGATGAAAAAAAAGGTGGGAAACCTCCCTCTAAATGTGCTCCATTTTATAAAACAATAATTATAATAGTATCTCAAAATGTTGATTGTTATACATTCATTCTTACAAGGGCACCAGAGCAAATGGGTACTTAAATCATCAATGGTATGACTACATTAACACTGTGAAAGATAGGCAACTGTAGGATGTGGCAAGCCAAGACGAGTATGTAGTGTTGTAAAGAAGTGGATTGAAGATAAACAAAATACAATTGTGGTAGCATGAACTAATAACCAAATGCTTGCCCCTAGAGTTGCACATGAACAGAGATGTGTTTGCATGATATTTTAAGGAACGTCTATTATAAGCAAAATAAACTCCTACTCATGTAGGTGATCCGCTACAAAAGTTTACAACTAAGGGTAAGATTAAACCACTAGGTTTTCAAAGGGTGGGATCTAAGAACAAACAACTTGGGGTAACAAGGCCTAAGGTATCTCGTAGTGCCATTTCAAATGTGGAAGTGTTTAATTTCAACATGTGCTATTGCATCCAAAAAATAGGGTGATTATTCTATTGGAAACGAATGATAAATGCAAGAGTGATTAGTGTCCAACATCCCAAGAATGTGGGGGTAGTAGTTCAAACCATAGAAAGGTGGTTGAACCCGCTTGAAGAAGTAGGAAAAATGGCTTGATGATGGATTAGGTGACTGATAAAATTACCAAAAGATCCCACACCAAGTAATTTCTCCAAAGTATCTATGGTACAAATATCAAACTCAACGTAATGTTGCAAAATGCTTAGAGATGGAAAAATTATACATATGAAACAAATAACCAAGGAGTTAGGCATAGCACAACGAGAACGTTATAAAAGCTACCTAAGGATCTATAAGCATAAGGAAATTAAGTATCGTCCCAAGATCCTCACAAAGAACTTTAGCCACAAACAATTCAACAAATGATCTGGATCCCACTAGTGTGCCCAAAATACAAAAACTCAAATTGAGAGTAAGAAAGCCAAAAATAAGTGATATAAAGTGGTCCAACCCCTATGGAGACCAAACTACACACTTCGCTGGCTACATTAAAAGCCCTAATGCTCAAAATTCCTGCTACAATTGTAAAAAAACAAGAACCACATTTGATGCAGGACCTACTATATGCATATCATCTACAAATGAAAGGAAAAAACACTTATAAGGTGGGCTACTGCTATAGGGCAAAAAGCCTGAAGGTGAGCCAAAATAAACAATGGGTCCCCCTATCATGTATAAGATTCCAATGAAATAGCCATGAAATCCCCATGTTAAAAAGCTTGAAAAAAATATAGTGGGGATGGGTGTGCATAGAATCATTGAACAAATGGGAAAAGTTGAATCAATGCACCAAACAAAAATTGTAACTTTTGAAAAATGGTTAACCGTGACACCAAATTAAAGGCATTGTGGACATGATCCACTTGTAGCACCACCCAATTTGGGTGTAAATTTAACATTGTTCGAACACCATGAACCATTATTTTACACCCACCATGAATAACTACACTAAATTGATGAAAATTAAAATGTTCCATGAAAATATCCTTAAATTAAATAACTAATGTGTGGGCAATTAAACAATAGTTCACCTCACCAATTACGATGGGACATATGCATCCAAACTACTTCTCCAATGTTAAGAGTTGAAATGTAAAAAAAAAAACACAAAATTAAAAGTGGAACATGACCTTGAACAATGTGCCCACATATTTTTTAAAAAACATCAAAACCATTCACAAAATCATTTGGGACAAAATAATCTTGTAAAAATTCATACACCATACCTAAAGGGGCATTAAAAGATAGACATGATGAACAAACCAAGGCAAAGATAAATGCTTCTCAATCTAAAGTAACCATTGTTTGAGGATGGAAATCATTGACAAAAAGGGGAGATTAACCTCAACAAGTGGATGGAAAAGGCGAAGGACTTTGGTGGTCTCATCAAATGGGACTACATGTGTGCTAAAAGCTAGTGTACGTACTACTTGGACATACTACCCTACATGAACAAGGACCTATGAGTGACATAATTGTGTTGATGAAGGTGGGGTAGGATCTGGAATTGATTCTAAACATCTATGAGAAGTTAAAACAAGTGTTTTAATCATGTGCTCTTCCTATAATGTTTCCCAGTCACCACCCATATATTGATGCAAACAAACGCTAGTATCTTGGTGACCTTTCTCACCACCCTATGGAAGAAATGACAAACACTAAAAAGAGAATAACGAAAAAAATACTAAACTATAATATCAAAAGGATCAGATGTTAATCGAAATAAAGGGATATGCAAAGTCCGTTAAACATCAATTCAAAAAAAATGGAACATGATGGTATGAATGAAGACAAGGTAAACCCAAATGGAAAGCATCAATGATGTTTATGGATGTAATCCATGTCCATGTTGAAGAGGGAAAAGAACATGGTAAAGTCAAGGGGCAACACTTTCATTAATACTAATGACTGCCTATGAGCAATACATGAAAGTTGGTGTTGTGTAAAACACCCCTTACACTGAATAGATGACCGTGAAAAAGACAAGGAATGTAGGGTTATAGAGGAGAGGACTGTACAATAGATATTAGAAAAGCTCTTAGTGGGTGTGGTAGGTGGGGCGAAAAGAGGGCCAACGGACCAAGGAAGGATGAGGGGACTGACCAAGTAAATTAATAAGGATGGGAGTGATGGGTGAATGGATGGAATGGAGCATAGCTAAGCATAGGGGTAAAATTAAATACTAACTTTCCATCAAATATTTATTGGGAAGGTCGAAATGCCCAACGATGCTTTGGGAATGGAAAACCATAGGATCTACCATACCCATCTTCGCCCTAACATATATGGTCTAAAACTAAGACCCTAAACCCAAATTTCGAAAATCCCAATTTGAAAAACCTCATTAATCCCCTTCAAACCCATATATATATAATACTTACAAACAAAGGGACATACGGAAGTAGATTCATGAAAACCCAAAAAATGGGTGGGAATAACAAATGAACCCAACTGTAGATTCACCACTACTCATGTGTGTGTGTTGTTTTTAAAGGGCCTTGTTTGCTTGCACTACCTTGCCCTTGTCTTGCTTTGCCTTGCCTCGTCCTACCTTGTCTGCTTTGTTGTGCCTAGCCCCATTTTGTCTTGCCCTACTCTACCTTGCCTTGCCTACCTTGCTTTTGGCCATGTTAATTAACTAGTTATGGGTTTTCAAAATTGCCAACACTGGTGTGGACTTTAAACTTTCTTTATTTATTTTTCTTTCAAGTTTCAAACCTTGGATGTGAGATGCAAGGCCATCTAACCAGCTCTTTGATCATTTGACAAATCAATCTTGACCTCCTCTAGTGTCACAAGGTGCTTCACCAACTCCACATCCCCTTTCATGGCTGCATCCTTGAAAAGCTCATTTTTGCCAGCAAAAAAACCATCAGTAGATGTTACTACTACTGCTATTGTTGACAACCTAAAAGTATTACCCATGACCGAAGCTCCTCCTTACTCCTAATCTCACCTAATGAAAATTCTCCGAGCAATGGTTCCAATGGATTTGCACTTCACCAGTACCATCACCATCATCGTTCTACTATTACTTCTAGGGCTGGACATGTAAACTCTAATAACCATGAAAAGAAAGTCAAAGCAAAGTAGTGATGGGAACAAAATAAGACAGGCGGAGCAAGTGAGCAAACAGACAAATAGGCATGGCAAAAGAAGATTTGGAGCACCACGAGCCTTTAAGTGCATCTTAGTTAGATTCAACTAGATTAGGGTACCTAGTAAAGTTGCTAGCATCCTTCATGGTGGGACATCCCAAAACAAGATGTTGATCTCCAAGACATTACAACTTTGGGTAAAAATTAAGTTTGGGATTGGAATTGGAATTTGGGGAACATCTTGTCTTGGTTTAGACAATGTTAGGGGAAAGATGCAACAATGAAATGATGGGAACACAATGAGAAATGAAGAAATGACTTGAAAACGATGGAGAATGACAAGAATGACGATAAGGTATGATAATGCGTTGAGAAACATGTCAAGGGAAGTCATTTTTATGAAAAAAAATTGGGGATGATGGGGGTGCCGTGAATGAGACCAAAGGATAACAACTTTAGGAAGGATAATGGGGTTGCCATAGGATGTTGATTATATTTTTAGGCAATATGGGTGCCAAGAAGCACATTGAGGGATGTTAGAAATTAAAAACCAATTTTAAAAAATTAATCAAAAAATTAATCAATTTAAATTTTAACTTAAAAAACATTTTTGAAGGACATGGGACATGGGACATTAGGAAACATTCCAAGGGTGCCAATAAGGTTGTTGGGGGATGCTAGGAAGGATGTCAAATGTGGTGGGAAGAGGTAAATCTAAACTTTTACCTTGATCAAAATAATAAATTTTGGTAAAAGATTAAAAATATATTGTTGATAGGGATGCCAAGATGGGCTCTAGGGACATCCTACAATGTCCTAGGACATTGTTTTTGGCAACCTTGGTGTGTAGGTTTGTAGGGGACATAGTAGGTTTGTAGGTAGGTTTGACTGAAAAGATAAACAAACACAATTTTTTTGTTAAATAGATTTGGATTGCAATTTACCATGTGTTGATATTGAATTCCATGTTAAAATTAGAAATTTTCATTCTCTTATGTGTTTTTAGTTGTGGTTTTCTAGTTCCATTTTTAGTGGCACATATTATGTTTTCACTATAAGAACTCCTGGCTTTTTTGACCGAAAATTTTAGTAAAAAAAACCACCCTTATGGTTTTTTTGCCCCCATGTCCAACTTGATTAAAGTGCCATTTTGAACAAGTCGATTTGGACCCAACCATTTTGAATGGGTCTTTTTGGTTGGTCTTTTTGACTGAATTTTTTTATTAGGTTTTTTTTATTGAATCACCATGACAATAATATAATTTAGGCAACAACCAAAAATATATATTATTTAAATTATTTTTATTTAACATTAGTATGAAAATATTAATTAATTAATTACCCTACCTACCTTATTCTACCCTACCGTAACCTACCTAATTAATAAACCTCATATATAATAATTATTTATTTATTTACCTACCAACCCTATGTCCTAGGCTTAGGTTAGGCCATTTAACTTAGTCACCTAGGCTAGACTAAGCCATTTAAGCTAGGCCAAGTAGCCTAGGCTAGGTGGTTTAGTAGGTTTTGCAACCTAGGCTACCTAATTAGATCACCTAAGTAGCCAAGGTAACCTAGGTTGCAAATGTCGGGACTTGAACTCCTCACCTCCACATTGAGGAATGAAGTCCTTAACCATTGCACCATCACCCCATAACGTGGTTTTTTTTTACAACATATTATAATAAACATGATTTTAGACTAACAAATTGTAATCAACTTCCATGAACTTTTTTCAACATATTGCACTAAATGAACTTGAATAACACTACTTATTTAACATTACTTACATAAATAGGTAGGTTATAGGTAGGTTAGCCTAGGTACGTAGGAAGTACCTATTAATAAATGCATGTATTTATGTAACATGTAAGTTATAACCTATTAAACCTTATAGGTACTTACTAGGTCTATGCCACTAGTAGAAATCAGCCAAAATGTAACCAGTCAATTTACGACTACATGCGACTTATAGTCGTTTGCGACTAGATTTGAGAATATTTGCAACTACAAGACCAACTTTCAACTATTTTGGTCA
>Ga0116231_10000804_pt1 | contig 59416 bp, 54 predicted proteins | sample S1TSphgellanicum_2_FD_89695 | JGI IMG/M metagenome (GOLD analysis project Ga0116231, IMG submission 89695) | Host-associated microbial communities from peat moss isolated from Minnesota, USA - S1T2_Fd - Sphagnum magellanicum MG | ecosystem: Host-associated > Plants > Peat moss > Unclassified...
GGGTTTACTTGATAGTTTGAGTATGCAGAGTATGAGTGCTCCTTTACAGCTTGGATCAGTTCTTGATGCCATTGTGGTGGGCATTGACATGATTGTCAAGAAATTAGCCCAAGGGAAAAAGGGGAATATTCGATTGTGTCTGATCACAACTACAGAGAACTCCATCAGAGATCCTGACACAGGGACAGTGGAAGAGCAGGTTGACAACATAGCAAAGCAGATGTCAGAGCAATGTATTAAGCTTGAGGCTACTATTGTTCGCATAGGGCAACAAACTCCTTTCTTGGACTCAAAAACACAGCAGAAGAATGAAGCACTTTTGAGAAGGTTTGAGTCACAAGCACAAGCAGAGATCTCTATCATGGAGAGTCCAATGTCACTCCTTGGAGCCATGAAGCCTTGTAATGTTACCCCAACCACATTGTACTGAGGTGACTTGGAACTGACTCCAAGCATGACTGTGAAGGTACAGTTCTTCTCAGCTTGATGTACTGAAGAGTCCCAAGCACATAAGCTGCCTCGTGATACAGTTGTTTAGGGTTGTAGGAAGTACTCCAAGCATTTAGTATGGATGATCTCATGATAGTGGCATTTCTCTTCTATAGGTGTGGGTGTACAAGAAAACAGCTCAAGAGAAGTTCCTGACACTGAAGAAGTTCTCAGACAATGCTCCTGCATCTGATGTTCATGCAGCTCGTGAAGTGAAGATGGATACAGATTACAAGAGTGTAGACAACCCTGATATATCTGTCCCACCTGAGCAGCACAAAGGCTTACAGATATGGGGGAAATCATGTCCCAATATTTATGGAATTGATGGAGACCCTGAAGTTCAAGACAGAGAAGGGCCTCAAGCTCATTGGCTTTGTGCCTGTGTCTGCAATGCCCAGGTGGCATAGTCATTGCTTGTATCCTTATTATTCTTTTTTAATGCTTCAGCCATGTGTATTATAATATATCACCTTTAAGAATTATCCTCTGCCTTCCCTTGATGAGATGTGGGTGAGAATGGACCTAGGTACTATTATATGAAGGAGGCCAACATGTTTGTTCCAGAGCCTGGTCACACAAAGTCAATTCTGGCAGTCTCAGCCCTTGCTTGAGCTATGGATGCCACTCATCAGGTAGCACTGGTACGCTGTGTCTGGAGGCAAGGACAAAACAATGTTGTACTGGGTGTTTTGACTCCCTATGTGGCAACTCAATTGAACAGGGTAAGGTTACACAATATTATCTGGAGGTTTCTTGAGAACTCTGCCAGAAGTGTTCTCTTTTGATCTTCTGTGGGTCTGGAGGCATTGAAGAAGTGTGTTTGCTGATGTTTGTCCTACCATTTTTTAACCTGTAGGCAGATGGATTCTACTTCAATGTCATCCCGTTTGCGGATGACATTCGTGAGTATCCATTCACATCAATCAACACTTTGCCAGAAACCCTGCAACCAAGTGAGGTGCAACAAAAGGCAGCAGACAATCTGGTGCACATGCTTGACCTAGCTCCTGCTGAGAACCGAGAGATGCTTCAACCAGAGGGAACCATGAATCCTATCCTGCAAGTGAGGTGTTTGTGTCACAGATCACAGCTCGAGTCATTGTTCCACAGAACTTTAGACTGTGGGTGTCTTGGATTGGAGACTTCTCTGCAGGTTTGAATAACCAATGAGAACCAGGATGTTAAAGCTTATCAAGAGGGCTTTCTGGGTGGGATGAATGACAGCGCTATTACAATTTCCTCCATGCAAGAGCACTGAACTCAGAGGCTGATGTGCCTCCTATTGATGAAGCTCTCCATTCTACTGTGGAGCCAGATCCAGAACTACTGTCTGAAAACAGCTTTGCAATCCAACAATTTTGCACTCAATTCCCTTTGACCCCTAATTTTCAGGTCTGGTCCCTTCACTTTGCTTTTTTCCTGCTTGTCAGCTAAATTCACAGGACCATATTTGTGCTGTAAGCTTGAACAGAGACCTTATTGAAGACTTCAGGTGCATTGCTGCTTTAATTGGGGTCCAAAGTCCAGGGTTTTTGAGTTTTCCGTATTCACGTGACGAATGGAGTGTTCCTTATTTTAACATAAGTAGGTACTGTTTGGCAGAAAGAAAAAGGTAGGAAGCGGTTCTGGAGAGAAAGAGTGAAAGATGAAGAAGTTCCCCTTGAAATCAAGGATGAAGTAGTGATGGATGTTGGGCCAATCTCTTTCAGTAGCCTTGTGAGCAAACAAGTGGAGGAAGTTGGCATAACAAACCCTGTGCAAGACTTTGAGGTGCTCTTGGCACGCTGTGATAGTGGTGAGTGGGTTCCAAAGGCCTTGCAAGGGATGAAGAAGATTATTGATGATCTTTTGGATTCTGCATACTGTGGCAACACTTATGAGAAAGCACTCTGTTGTTTGTGTGCCCTCCGCTCTGGTTGTGTAGTGCAGCAGGTATGATGATCTGTTTCTTGAGAAACTTCTGTTTGCTTTTTCAATCAATTTGATCATCTGCTGACTGAATAGCCATGTGTTCCAACTTTCAGCTTTAGTTGCCTGTTTTGGGTTGCAAGGATGAAATGAGTTAGTGACTGCTGTAGAGCCTCTTCTCTGATTCAAGTTTGACTAGAAGAAAAACCTCAACTATGTCTTATCCAGGAACTAATGGAGTATAACATTTTCTTACGCAAGCTAGCAACAAAGTGTCAAGGGAAGCAATTAAATGACTTCTGGGAGCGAGTTGTGAGAGAGATGATCATCCTAATATCAAGGGATGAGGCACCAGACAGGTAAAATACCAACTTCTTTGATTCATTTGTTCATGATGTTCAGAAAGAGATGTTGCTAAAAGACACAACCAAAAAATTGTCACATGCACCTACAATCATCTGAGATGAGACCCAAATCCCCTGAAATGGATTACTCACTTTTTGGAATAGCAGTGATGTAGGATCAGAAGAAGCTGCAGCATTTTTGACCAGTCAGAGAGAAGCTCTTCAAGAAGAACCACAAGATGAGATTGACGAAATGGAAGTTCTCCTTGGAGAGGCCATCTGATCATGGAAGACAGTATTGTACAGGAAGTAAGGAACAACAAAGTGAACCCTTTTGGTAATCAACAAAACTCAACTGCCATGGATGTCAGATCCTTTTTGAAGCTGGCTACTCTGTGATGAGGAATGGTCTGTGTAGCCAAGATTGTTGAAGCTTGCATAATTTTACCCACAAAGATTGGCACTGAAAACGCTTCCAGATTTGCATGATTGGACACACCATTCTGGTTTTCATGCTTGCCCAAGTTTTGCCTAAATGTTACCTGAACTTTTGCCTCATCTAAAATCATGCTGTCAAAACTTGTGAGCTTAATTGTGCAATTCAATTCTCTCTATACAGCTTTTGTCTTGCATTTGTATGAAAGCTGAAAAGGCCTTGTGGTGGGGGGCATGGGTGTTAGGAATACCCATTAAAGGACTCTGGATGGTGTGGGTGGGTCCAAGTTTTGAGTCTGGTTGAAAATCCTGGAAAATGCTAAGACTTCACTTTTAGTGTTTCTTAGCATTCTGCCAACATTCTGGAAACATTGCAACTTGTCACAAGTGCTTTACTCCAGGTACCTACAGTAGTCCCTGGCCTGCTTGGTCTGCTCTGACTGATAATGCTCAAGCATAAGTAGAAAGCTTCTGGAGGGCTTAGAGCATCTCCAGCAGTGCTCAGTATGTGACCCTGCCAAAATATTTTCACATCCAAGTTTAGTTATGGACTCTTTGCCACCCCACCCATAAAACTGAAATTAGGACAACAAATAGGTGGGGGCTACTAATAGCAAACCACCTGGACCATTCATTATGATGGGCCAATGAGAAACACTGAGTAGCAGTTAGATCGTATTTATTACATTTTTTATTACAGCACAGCAATGCTGCGGCTTTAACCAGCCATGGCAACTTGCGCAATTGTGCTGATCCAAAATCATTTTCCTGAGCCAAACCGGCATGTGTTGGATTTTCTTCATCCAATTTTACTGTGCATGATCATATACTGAGCGCCCCTGGAGGGCATCGCCATAGGCAGTCTCGCAGCAGTAAAAAGGGGTATATACTGTATACAGTACTTTGGATGAGCGATGACAAACAGCAGTTAGATCTGAGTTTGGATGGTTGGACCTCTAAATACTGTAAATGCACGACCAGTTTCTTTTCAAAATTTGTGCAATGACTTCTGCTTGCAATTAAAAGGTAATTTGCCTCAACAATTTTGCCAAGATTTGATATTTCTCAACGACTATGTTATCAATAATTTCTACAACTTTATGACTATGTTGCTATGTGGGCAACTTGTTCTAAACCCAAGAGTTACAATGAGGAACCTAGTCAAATTGAACAGAAAAACCCTGTTGATGGTGCAATAGTGGTATTTCCAGAAATGGTTTTTGTTTCTTGTGTCACTTTTTAATGAACCACTTGATTGTTTCAATTTGGGAAAGTTGGACAATGATGATGAAAGTGAAGTTATTTCTGAAAATTGGAAAAAGTTGGAGAGTAGATGGAATCGAGTAAATTAAGTAACTGGGGGCATGGATATATATATTCCCAACTAGATTCATTTTGATTAGTTGTCAACTTTTCCAAAAGTTCTAATGTATTTTACTCGAGCTGATATTGGATGAAGCTGATTTTCAAGGAAAACAAGGGGTGTGTCACATTGTGGCCTTGCCATTTACATTAAAAGGTATCTTAAGGCAAAAGAATAATTATGAAAACTCAAATATTTCACCATGCAAAAATATATTCTTCAAAAAATCCTCTAAAGAAAGCCAAAATCCTTCAAGATTTTATAACTCTATAGCTAATCTCAAGTTTCAACACAAGCCAAAATATCATCTTTCAAAAAATCCTCAAATAAAAATTAATCTACTAGGTAGGGGCCAAAATCCCTAAGCTATTATACTCTATAATGAATCTAAACACAATATCCTTGCCTACACAAGGCCAATAAAGACACAGTAAAGTTATCTATTTATGAAGGAAGAAGGAAGGTAGTTTGTTTTGTTGGGCCCTGGCCCTGTGGGGACAGGGACTGTCGCATTCGATCTAACTTTTGGAAGTTTGACCTTATGAGAACTGGTTTCACAATAGGTGAACTGGTTTCTTTGGTGAAAGTGTTTAGACCGTTTAAATTGGAACAGATCTTTTTTGGTGTTGCGAGTGTGGACACAGTTGGTAGATGTACAACATCTTACTTATTGACCGGACCAGCGTGTTTGTGATGCCTTGTTTTGTAATTATGAAATCCACCATACTGAGATGCTTCAGATTGTGTTCTTGGTGTCTTTGGAAACCTCTTGATGAGAAGGGGTGCATGAGCTTGGTTCCATGACGTTTGGACTTGTGGTGCGAAAGTTCTTGACTATTGAATGATTTTTTCACTGAAAATTAAATTGAATTGTAACTGAAAGTTTCAGAGGAATTGGAATGTGCCTTTGGTGTTGTTGGAAAGATCTTGATGAGCAGGATTTAATGGAATTTATTTGGTAAGATTTGGATTAAGAATGTGAGAGATATTAATTTTTAAGTGAATTGTGCTGCTGAAAATTCAAATAAGTTTCAAAAAGCCAAGTTTTGGAAGGAAAAATCAGTTGAGAACGTGGTAACATCTGAGGCTTACCATTCAATTCAAGCATGATTCTTTTTCATATTTGACTGTTCAAAAAATTGATACATATGACATTATCCAATCCTAGAGCTAGGGATCGTAAACCTCAAACAAATAATGAAAAAGATTTAATATAACAAACCATATTTAATCAAGTCTTTTAGCCAAGCTCTCACAAATCCCAAATGAAATTCATTTAAAAAGACAAATTAAACTAAAATATTCATAAGATGATTTTAATTAGTTAGTAAATAAAAACCTGATAATAAAAAAAAATCCATAACAACTTAGAATTCAACACCATAATAACAAACTACTCTCATGATTAGACCATGTTCTTGAGATTTTATGAAACAACGAGAATTTTTAAATTTTTTTAAAAAATTTATTCACAATGAAAAACAATGCTCTCATGTTGAGTTTCCCTATTTTGTAATGAGTTCACACTTGGGCCAATGGCACAGGTCACACTAGTATTCACTATATTCAAATGTTGACCCTTCCACTCCGATCGATCAGTATTAAAAAGTGTGTTTCTTTTTCCAATTTTGTGAGGTTCGTGGTCTGGCAACCATCCCCAAGAGAACTTAACCAAATTGAGCGATGGGTTAGAGAGGAAAGTAGAAAAGTTTAAAAATCTTGCTATGTTTTGGCAACATGTTGGAACCTTTTGTCTAAATCTGGTGATTTCAAATTTTTTTCCTCATAATGTGATGACTTCGAGCAATTTTTTTTTCCCCCAAAAAGAGGCTTTGGATGAGTTGCAATGACTTTGTTTTTTTGTTGCCAGGATGCAAAAATTCGCCAAAAGTAAAACACCAGCCCTAAAACAATGTGCTTCAAGTCCTTCATTGAAAACAAGACACAACTAATTAAAACCATTTATCCTAAAATCTGGCGCATTCAAAATATTTGGCGAAAGCTTTCCGTATCAAATCAGGTCAAATGTATATGCATACGGTATTAGGCCGTATGGAGGCTTCATTGAGGTCCTCAGTTAGGACCTGAATCCAGACCTCGTTGGGGCCCACAGTTAGGACCTCAATCTAGACCTCATTGAGGCCCTCATTTAGGACCCCGCTCCGGACTTCAATGTGGGGCTTTGGAGACGAAGAGAGAGACGGAGAAGGGAGAACGAGCGATGAGTTTTTCGAGCTCAAATCTTCTCAGCTATGGCGGAAACTACCGACCCTAAACACCGAAGTAGGCACACTGGATCTCTTTTTTTCTCTTCCAATCGAGAGAATGCAATGCTCATCAAAAGATTCCTGTTTGATTTCATGGTGTATGACATGTTTTCTATCATTCTACAACTGGGAGAGGAGTTGGAAGTCGCAGTTAACACTTGTTGTGTACTTGTTTGTGTGTGCTGTGGGAAATTTTCTTTATCCAGTGATTTTGGGTATCTGCTAAGGTTGAATTTTTTTGGGGGCATTTTTCATCATGCTTGAATTTTTTATTGTGTCTCTTTCCATACTTGTTTTTGATTTTTGTACATGTAAACATGTAAAAGGGATCAGTTTTTGTGCTTTGAGGAAATGAAGCCACAGAGAAACCCGGAATTATCTCGGAAAGCTATTCGCACATCGTGTGTTTCTGATGGGTCTTCCAAATTTTCCTTCTCGAAAATTTCAGCTGTAGTTTATTGTTTTCTTTGGAAATTGATCATGAGACATGAAAGGTGATTTGAAGACCTTTTCAGTCTAGGTTTTTTTTTAGGTTCTCCACATTCTCAAACTGAGTACTGTTGAGTACTTGGTTTTTGCAAAAGGTTCTACTCGGAAGACATGGAACTTGCAGTAGAAAATGTATTCCCTCAATTCAATGGTTTGTTTTCTTATTGGGAGGTGAATATTTTCCAATAAAAATGTTTCATTCATTTTTGTTCAAAGATTAAATGAGTTCTTTTTGCATAAATACTATGTGACGGGTCATCCTGTCAGTGTGAACGCTGTGATCTTATGCTGTGGAGGATGTCAGAAGTTGAAGTTTGCGGATTTGGCCCTTTGCACTGGATTCTGGTCAAGGGTTTTAGGGTTTATGGGTCACAATGACAGTGGAGTGACATGTCCATTGGTCACAGTAAGTGTGGTGCAGAAAACTATTTGGAAATAGCAATGGAAGTAGCATACACAAGTCTAGCCAGATATGCTTGTTAGAAGATTGAATTCCTGGTCACAATGCCCACATTGTGCTCTGTGGTTGTGGCATGCAGAACACTCTCTTGGATCAGTTGCAGTTGTTGGAGCTGGTGCAAGGTAATGTAGGCTAACAAAGTAGTATAATGAGCCAAAACCCTGCAAGAATGAAGATTCCATCTTTGCTGTTTAAATAAATATTGTCTTCTCTCCAAGACTCTGCCATTTTATCAACACCCCATAATGTCTCTCATATGGATCCTCCAACTGAGGCAACTCACAAATTTGAGGTTTGAATCCAGTGGGCTGGCGGCAGCCTATCGGTTAAAGGCTGCAGGCGTAGCAGTGACTGTCTTTGAGACACAAAATGCAGTTGGTGGGAAAATTCAAAGCTTTTCACAGAATGGACTCATCTGGGAAAAAGGTCCCAACACTATGGTACATCTATACTGCACCTTTGTTCATGAATTTTGCATCCAGTGAGACATATATTTTTGAATGTGCTGTTGTTCACAGTTTGGATCCCCCTTTTGAATATGCTGTGCCCACTTTTGCACCTTTATTGTACAGGGGGGCTCATGCTCTTGCTGGTAACTTTTATGTCACTACTTTCTTTCTTTAGGACTTCTAAAATGACTCTGCTTGCAAATCACAAGCAGAGTTTCACAGAATCTATGGAATTTAAAGTTTTTATGATGTGATTTGGCAGGCAGAAAATGATCCAGAAGTGAGCTTTTTAATTGATGATCTTCAACTACGAGAGCAGCAGCAATTTGTACACTACAGACACTTACTTGATTTAGTTACACTTTATGAAGATCTGCTAGTTTTTGTGTAACAATTATAGGTTTCAGAGTCTTGAGGGTTTCCTGGTACAAGTGCTCCTGCAAGGGTGTGGCTTTTTGTAAGTTGTAGTTTGACATCATTTATAGTATCGGCCTCTCCAATGATCATTAGTGTGTTGCTGGGTAGTGTTGCGACTCCTGGCATTTACTTTCTTCCTAATGATCATCCTGCTATGTTGATGTAGCCTGTGCTACAGAACAAGCGATATATTGTGCGGAATGGCAGACCTGAGATGGTAGAGACTTATCCTTTTTCTTTCATTTTATCATGCCCTTCCTGAGTTGCTTCTGGAAGCGGGTTATAGATTTTACAGCTGTCTTCATGTTTCTATCAGGTCCACTTCTTTCAAATTTTTATCTTCTTTTCTGTAATTTGACATTGAAAAATTGGGTATTTGCAGCTGCCATCAAATCCACTGGCGATCCTCAGCACAAAGCTCTTATCTGCTCAGTCAAAGGTCCTCTCCTTTTCTGTGTCCTTTATGTGGTGGAAGAAGCTAAACTACATTGAGCTCTTTCTGGAATTGGGCCCTTGTCCATTCCTCCCATTGGCTGATACATGCAGGATGTATAAGTTGCAGAAAAAAAATTGATTGGGAGGGAACAGCATGAAAACACTATGTGCTTGTCACTTGGGTTGTCTGACTCTGGGTTTTGCTAAAAAGACCCTGTTTGCAACACAGGCCCGAATTTTTTTGGAACCTTTTTTGTGGAAGCGAAAGCCTGCTCAGCCAAATGATTCAAGTGAAAACATAACGGCACTGCAGGATGAGAGGTTCCTCTTGTCATATTCTTTATTCATGGTTTGAAAGGCTCGTTTCTTAAGTCCTGATTGTCCAAATAAGATTATAGGTGGTGGAATTGAACTGTTGACAGAATCTTTGTGGTTTTGCAGTGTTGCAAATTTTCTAGGACGGCATTTTGGTCATGAGGTGAATCTTCAAATCACTCACTCCTCAATCTTGCTGTAAAATTCCTAGTTTAAAAAAAACCTTCTTGCTATGGTGACTATCTGAAATCTTGTTTCCCAAGTTGTCCCTGGAGTCCACTATGTCAAGGATGATGTTACAGTGACCATCAGATTGGTTTCTTCTCGATGCTGATCTGTCACACTTGTTTCCATCAAGGTCTTTTTTCCCTCTTGTTTTCAGTATCATTTGCTGTATCTCCATGCTTTTTCACTTTGGTGTTTTCTTCTGCTGCAGGTAGTAGATTATTTGGTGGACCCCTTTGTTGCAGGGACTAGTGGTGCTGATCCAGACTCTATTTCTGTGGGTCTCTCTCCTGTTCTCCTATTTGGTCATCTCTGGCTAATTCTATTAAGATTGAATCACCGCTCCAGTCATACCACATCTGGAAAATCAATTGTTGTGGTATATAACTAATGTAGGAAATAGTGAAGTGTTATAAGGGATCGTGCAAGAGCTTCCTTTGTTTCGTCTAAGTATACAACTTTGCAGCTGGGGACATTTTGGGTATATCAGTTCCTACTGTTCATCTTGCTTTCAAAGGATGTTCTCTCTTGTTTGTGACTGTCTTGGATTTCTTCTTGCTGGTGTTGAGAACTGTATGAAGCATTTGTTCTGCACATGGTAGTAATTTAAAGGATAAAGTTCTTCACATTCTAGGTGTGTCAATTTGCCCAATTGCTTAACTCTTGGATGTCTTTGCTGCTAACAGGACATATAATTGAGTGGAGTAGCATCTCTGTGGAATTCATATCTTAGGTGGATCTAAGAGATTACTCCAGTTACCACCATTGTTGTACATTTGTCCTTATTTTTGTCTTGTGCATGTACAGGTTCGTCACTCTTTTCCAGATCTGTGGGCTTTGGAAGAGAGGTCAGTTTTTCTGGACTCCCTCATCTGTGGCGAGGAACACATGAAATTCTTGTGATTTTCCTGGCTTCTTGCATCCTGCAGCTTTAGATGTAGATTTTAAGGTCAGCGCCAGCTCGTTGAAGGTACATAGTGTGGTGGAAGTGCATGGTTGTGTGTCTATTCTATCTACCCCTTGAGTATTGGTGGTCAGTGTGCCCAATTTCTAGCATCTCGTAGTAAGGTATTCACTCTGCTCTAGTTTCCTATTTCATGTTTTGGTTGATTGGTCAGCTATGGATCACTTATTGTGGGCGGGATAAAGTTGGGCATCAAGAAGAAAAAAGAGGCTAAACAAAAAGACAACAAAATACAGGATGAGCGCATGCAACTAGCTGCAAGCTCAAAGCGCTCACGAGGGTCTTTTTCCTTTAGAGGTGGCATGCAGGCATGTTCTCTGTTCAATGTATCTGGTTGATCTTCAACACTTCAGTCAGCTTGAGCAGATTCTGTTTTGGAAAGTATAATACCTACACTTACAGGGTGTGTGGCAAGAAGCAAAACTCCCAATGCCACCCCTTGTCAACCATGTGGAAGCTGACAGTGGAGTTGGATGTATAGACTTTGGCTAAAGCACTGGCTGAAAAGGTAGGGGGAGAGAGCTTACAGCTCAACTCAGTGGTAATAGGACTGGCCAGTAATCAGCAGGGCAATCCATTGCGGAACAATTGGACTGTCTCATATCTCAAGGGAGGTTCATCCAAAAAAGAGCAGAAGAATTTTGATGCAGTTATCCTGACAGTAAGTGACCGTCCTTGAGTTATGTCTATTTACAGCTAGAGTTGGTTGTTGCTCTCAACTCTACTCCTATTATTCTGTTTGGTGATAATTCTATGTTGTTGTATGATTTTTGCAGACCCCATTTCATGAAATGCAGCAACTTGGAGTTATGAAAGATGGAAAGAAGTACCCTCTTGATTATTTTCCAGAGGTTAGCTCCTTAACATCCAGGGCTTACTTACTGTCTATGCTGGATATGAGGACAGTGAGATGGTTAAGGATGGATGCAGAATCTCTTGGGTGATAATGCAGGTGGTGTATCAACCCATGTCAGTTCTGGTCATGGCATTTGAGACAGACCGGGTAAAGCAGGCACTTGAGGGGTTTGGGATATTAGTTCCACGCAAGGAGCAAGCTAATGGTTTTCAAACTCTAGGTAGAGATTCTTTTCCTCCATATCTCTGCTTTCTTGTTTGCAGAAAGGTATGTCATCTCCAGGATACTGAAAGGTTTTAAAGTCCAAGAGATCTAGCATTTGATGGTCTGATGTAGGTTGGAATGTTAGTGGGTGAAGGGTACTGATACTAGCACTGATAGTATGTAAGGTAAGTCTTCTGGGCTTAGGGTTGGTTAAGAATTTAGAGCTTAGGTTTCAGGTCCTAGAGCTTGTGTATACTGGTTCAAGCTTCTGGATTTGTGCCACTGAGAGGACACATTTGAGGAACTTCAGCTGGAAAATGCAAGGGTAGGGTAGCACAACTTGATCAGTCATTTTAGCAGCCTTATGGAACAGGCTGTAAGGTCTAACCAGCACAATCATCTGAAAGATAATATTCAGTCAGAAATCAATCACTCCTCATGAACAGTAACATTGGGAGGCCTGGGCAAGGTGGCACAAGTACTAATACTTGGGTGTCTTGGGCAGGAACACTGTTCTCATCGTCTATGTTTCCAGATAGAGCACCAGCTGGTCAAGTGGTGTTCACAACATTCATAGGAGGCAGCCGGAACAGGGCACTAGCAGCTGCTCCTCTGTATGTAACCATATTCCTACTCTGTCCATTTGAGTCTCCAAGCTTAACATGACTGAAAGCAGAACACTCAAAAAAAGAAACTGTGAAATTTTGGGTGAAAGGGTGAACTGCCAGTGATGCTTCCAGCAAGATATCTGCTCCCTGAATCTTTTGGATATAAGCATCCCTTGCCCTTGAATTCGTCATGACCAGGAAATTCTGAAGTTTTTCAAGGGTCATTTGCAAGATTGAACCATCACAATGAATCTGACTCCAGTCTGTTTCAATCTGTTGTCACAAGCAGAGAGAGATAGGTTAACATAAGGACTGCATTCTGGGCATAACGGTTTCAAAGGATGGTTTGTGAAAACCATCAAGGAAAAAGGTGACTAGAATGGCATCCAACGGATGGGTGTGGCAACTTTTGCAGAGAGGAGTTACAAGAGGTGGCATTGAAGGACCTGCAAAGGCTTGTGGGAGTGGATGGCAGCCCTGTCTCTATCAAGTAAGCCCATTTTGCACTTTTGCTGTGTTGTGTTGTGGTTTTCTCCTCCATGCTTAGTCAAGAGGTATCTTCTGCCTCACAAACTTCCTTGAGTATGATCCTGAGATCTGTGTGAACACTCGTCACATTTGAGTTCATGTTGTGACCTGCTATTGAAACCTGATTTGGCCCTTATGTGACAGGCACCTTTACTGGGAGAGAGCTTTTCCCCAGTACAGTCTTGGCTACAGTTCGTTTCTTGACTCATTAAAGAAGATGGAGATGGAACTTCCTGGCTTATTGTATGCAGGTATGGTCTTTTATGCATTTTTCTGTTCTTCTGACATTTTGAAGGACAAAAACTATGGGCTAAAAGTAAAGAAAGATCTTGCATTAAAAATGATCTTTGTCTGCCACCTTGCAAAACAAAAGTCCAACTACTTGGCTTCTCACCTCAAGAACTACACATGCAAGTGACCTCTTTCAATCTGGTGGAGTCACCAGTAAATGTTTCTTCAAGTCTGTATCAGTTGCATGGCATGATGCTCTGTGTGCTCTTATCTATAAGGGATTCCTTGTTCCTTCATCCTTGCAAGGACAAAGAGGTCAGTTGTGGCATCTGGGGTTTAGGGTGGAAATACTCATATCTTGAAAACAAGCATTAGTGATCATTTGGCCTTGACAACAACATGTACCTCTCATCATCAGCTGTTTTGTGAATGTTTTGTTCAGGGAATCACAGAGGTGGATTAGCTGTGGGCAAGGCATTGGCAGCAGGCTGTCGAGCTGGTGACCAGGTTTTAAGCATGCTAGAAGCGACAGGTGGTGACAAGATTTTCACAATGGCTATGGCTGAGCCTCAGGCCTCTTTAGCATTTTGCTAGCTACTACAATTGGTAGTTGCTGTTCTGAGAGCTATATGATTTGCCTTTGAATGATGGCAACTTTGATTTCTTTCAGATTTGTGTCCTGGACTGATGCATTCTTGCAAGCATTTCTGCTTTTCTGTTTTCAGGAATTTTGCAATGCACCTTTCATAGAGTTCTTGCTAGTCCGGGAATATCCATTACTGATGACTTGTTAACTGGTTCTGCAAACAGATCATGTAATGTATAGTATTTGCTGATGAGGACTGAATGTTGAGTCTCATTTGAATGATATCGTTGAGACTTCAACTAGTGTTCACATATAACCATTTCCATGGACACTGGAAACATATAGGGGCTGCCATGCCTGGGCACAAGAATTTGGGGACCATGTTGCTTCCTTCGGAAGGCAATGCCAAAGTCTTAAGGCTATCAAAGGAAATTGTGGCTTCCAATTGCCATAAAAAATCATGGGTAAGATGTATTCAGTGTGGCAACATGCCAATCAGCTGCCTGTGGATAAGCAGGTGGTTTGACTAGAAGGAAAATGCTGTAAATAAATTCCAAGGATGGGAACCCATCCAGCAAAACCATGAGGCAAATGAGAACACAACCTAAAGAAAAAACAAAAGCAATCAATCAACAAAAATCAAGGAAAGACCCTATGCAAAGAGGGCTCATGATTACAAAGTGACAGTCAACAATAATAAAGAAGACAAGATGAAAGAGTTGTCATTTGTCACAAATCGGCTAGTGACGGAGGTGCACTAGCTATGATGTGTGAAAAAGATGAGGAACCTTGACCAAGTGCAACAATTCGTTTAAGAATCGCTATGGCTTGTGCATGTTGCAAGGTTGGGAACACAAGTGGTTGATAGTAAGAAACAAGCATCAAGGGGACTAAAAAAGACCTTTGATAATGTGCGATAGTGATATGTGCACAAGCAATAAAAAATGAATCAAAACAAGAATGAAGACACCCATATGTTTCAATAGCAAGGGGAATGAAGTCATTGCATGGTGTTCGTTCAACATATCATAGTGTTTTTTTTTGAGTAGTCATCATCATTACATGTGTTATCGTCATCGATGTTCGTTGCACCATATTTGTGTGAGTTGGGTCAACAATGACAACGTCCATCAAGGTCCACAAGCTGTCTTTGGTGATAAGGATATCCATTTGATGTTGGGTGTGGTGAGGGAAAAGGTGGGAGACCTCCCGTTAAACATGTGCTCCATTTTTTAAAACAATAGTTGCAACATTATCCCAAAATGTATTGTGGGCTATTGTATGTTCATTCTCACAAGGGCATTGAAGCAAATGGGTGTTTAAATCGTCAATGAAATGATCCCATTTACATCGTGAAAGATGGGCCATTGAAAGATGTGGCAAACCAAGAGAAGTATGTAGTGTTGTAAGGAAATGGGCTAGGGATAGATGAAAAACAAATGTGGTAGGATGAACTAATAATCAAGTGCCTGCCCCTAAACTTGCACATGAGTAAATATATGCTCACATGATATTTGAAGGACTGTTTATTAGAAGCAAGGCAAACTCCTATTCATGTAGGCAATTTGTTAAAGAAGCTTACAACTAAGGATAAGACTAAACCATTAGGCTTTCAAAGGGTGGGACTTGAAAGTGGATGACTTGGGGTAGCAAGGCTTGCGTATCTTGTGATGCCATTTAGAATGGGAAAGTGCTAGTCTCAACATGTGTCATTGGATCTAGAAGAATAGGGCGATCATCTTATTAAAAACAAGTGACAAGTGTAACGATGATCAATGCCTAACATCCCAAGAATGTGGGAGTAGAAGTTCAAACTATAGAAGGGAGGCTGAGCTTGCCCGAAAAAACAGGAATAGTGGCTTGGTGATGAATTAAATGATCGATAAAACCACCAAAAGATTTTGCATTAAGTAAATTTTCCAACATAACTATGGTATGAGTATTGAACTTAGTATATGTTACAAAATACATGGAGATGGAAACATTATACAAAGCAAGTAGCCAGGGCACTAAGCATAACACAACGAAAGCATAATAAAAGCTGCTTAAAGATTTACAAGAAAGGGAGACTAGATATCGTCCCAAGCTCCCCATGAAATATTTAAGCCATAAATGATTCAATGAATGATTTGAATCCCATTGGTGCGACCAAAACATAAGAACCTGAGTCAATAGTAAAAAACTAAAAGGGGAAGTGATATAAAGTAGTCTAACCCTTCTAGAAACCAAACTACACATTCATCGGTTGCATTGAAAGCCCTAATGTTAAAAAATCTTTTTACAATTGTGAAAAAGAGGAACTATGTTTGATGCAGGACCTATTATATGTGTATCATCCACCAATCAAGGGTAAAAAAGTTAAGGTGGGTTATTGTTTTAGGGCAAAGAACGTGAAGGTGAACTAGAACAAACAATGTTCTTTCCAATGGGCCCCCTTGTCATGTATTTGACTCGAACGAAATGATTACGAGATCCCCATGTTGGGAAGCCTAAGAAAAATATAGTGGGGATGGGTGTGTATATAATTGTTGAACAAATGTGAAAGCTTAATTTAGAAAAACAAGTGAATTTAATCATAATTCTTGAAAAATGGTTGGTTGTGACACTAAATTAAAAATGTTACAGACATCCACTTGTAGCACCAACCAATTTGGGTGTAAATTTAACATTGCTTGAACACCATGAACTATTATTTTTACACCCATCATGAGTCATTACACCAAATTGATGTGGATTAAAATGTTTTGCAAAAATATCCCTCAATTGAATAATGTGCATGCAACTAAGTGATAGGTCACCTCACCAATTACGATGGGACTAATACCTCCAAATTGTTTTTTCAACATTAAAAGTTGAAATGCAAAAAACAAATGAGATATTGAAAGTGGAACATGACCTCGAATAATGTGCCCACATATTTAAAAAAAAAGGTCGAAACCATTTGTAAAATCATTTGGAACAAAACAATTTTGTAAAAGTTCATACACCATACTTGAAGGACCATTAGAAGAAAAATGTGGTGAATGAGCCAAAGTAGAGTTAAATGCCTTTTGATTTAAAGTAACTTCTCTCTTAGGATGAAAATCATTGACGAAAAGGGGGAGATCAATTTTAGTAAGTGGATAGAGAAGGCAAAGGACTCTCATGGTTTCATTAGATGGTGTTGCAAGTGTGTTCGAAATTAGTGCACATATTGTTCGAACGTATGCCCCTACATGAGCAAGGGGCTGTGTGCAATGTAATCATATTGATGGAGGTGGGGTAGGATTTAAAGTTGACTTTAAACATCTGCGAGAAGTTAAAGCAAATGCTCTAATTGTGTGCTCCTATAATGTTTCCCAATCACCACCTATGTATTGACACAAGCGAGCACAAGTCTCTTGGTAGCCATTCTCACCACCCCATGGAAGAAATGACAAACACTAAAAAATGAATAACAAAAAAAATGCCAAGTTGCAATATATAAAAGATTAGATGTTAATCGAAATAAAAGGATATGAAATGCACGCTGAACATCAACTTGAAGAGCATATGGTTGACTGGGTAAGATTTTGAAGGATGTTGCAAATTGACTTGTAACCTACAACTTCAAGGTTGATTTGTAATCATAACCAAACTTGGGATTTGGTAGGTTATAGGTCTTGACAAGTTTGAACCCAGATTTGAAACACTGGCCTTTAAAAAAAAACAAGACTTAGCATTGTCCTTGCCATTTTACAAAGACTATTGTCAAGGTATTTTTACATTTTGACTTTTGTGGTTATGAGCTTGTAGCATTTTGCTTCTTTGAACTTTCATCTTCATCATCAAACTTTTTTCCTTTAGCCTCCTTTGGCTTGATCTTTTTACTTTCCACCTTCTTCAAGATTTTCAAGATCCCCCTCGCCCCACCAACATTTTTTTAGTTACACACATACACATAAACCTTCATATGTAGGATGATCACTGTGCTTTTCTTGATGTGGTGGCACATGTAAAGATTGGTATTTATCTTTTCTAGGTCACATTATGAGATACTTGTGCGATGAAACCTGAGGTTGTTCGATCACATGTTTTGCCTTTTGAGAGTCTAGTAATGTAATTTTATTTTCAAATACAATCTTTTTTGATGGACCAACTACACAAGTAAAAATTTCTTTCGTTTTTAGTAGATGTTCTTTCGAATGTTGTGTGAGCATACTTTTGTTCATGTGTAGGTCTAGCAACAAGGGCTTAGTTATTAATTCATCCTAACATCCTTTCATTTCGTTTGTTTTATGCTCATTTTCTTACAACACTCTTATTTGTTTCGGTATACCACATCCTATAGTTGTAGATTTTTCACGATGTTAATGTGGTCATACCATTGATGCTTTGGGTATCCATTTGCTACGTTACTTGTGCGGGAGTGAGCACATTGTAGCATGATATCTTTCAAAATACCATTATAATTATCGGATCGGAGAGTGGAGTTCATGTACCAAGAGAGGTTTCTCACCTTTTCCCTTGCCACTCTCACCTTTTCCCTTGTCACACATAGATATGAGTGGATATTGTCATCACCAAAAATAATTTTTAAACATTGGCAAACATTGTCATTGTTGATTCGACTCATATAGATTTAATGTAGTGTGTTTCGATGATGATAGTGCATGTAGCAACTGTTATTGCTAAAGACAAAACATGATCCTACACATAGCGAATGTCAAGAAATGATTTCATTCCCCTTACTATAGAGACCTCTTGTGTACATGCAAGTATAGCTCACCATCAGTAGACCTCCTTGGTACCTTCGATGTTTATATCTTATTATAAGCAACAAGTGTCAATAGCTTTACAATGTGTGCAAGTCATTGCGATTCTTCAACATGTTGCCACGTTTAATCACATTTCTTCATCTTTTCCACTCATACCTCGTGCACCTTCATCACTAGTTGATTTGTGGTAGAAGATGCCCTTTTAGCATTACGTCTATCACTTCATTAGTACTCTTTTGATTGTCTTGGTTTTCCTCTAGTGTACATTTCCTTTGACATGCCTTTACTTTTTGTGGATGGATTTCCATCCTTGTTTATATATATGGTCACACACACTTCATATGTTGTTATGAGTTTATAATACAATTAGCCTTTTTATTTTTTAAATGTCTGATTTTTTCAATAACCCAAACCAGAGCATGTATTACCTATCCTTTAAAAAATGGAAACTGCTGTAATCTGGGAATTGTCATGTTTTACAGAAAACAGTCATAAACTCAATTGGAAGTTTTTGCATATTTAAAACTTTGTTCAGCACCCACAAAAATCCAACCTGAGACAACAAGTTCTCTTGAAAATAGACAATCAGCCAATGCTGGTAACCATCAGGATGTTAAACAACCCTCTAGGAACTATGCGGGTGTCAATCCAATGTCTTGTGTGACACCTTCATGGTTTTGTCACAGGGTTTAAATGATGTCCATGTCATAAATCAAATAAATTAGAGTGTCATAGCACACCGGCAGATGGAACTAGGTTAAGATATTGGTGGATACCTGGCCTGTCTCTTCAAGGGTTGTGAGTTGAAAATTAGTGAGCAATTAAAGGACATGTAGGACAATTTTTTGCAGGACATGCAAGACAAGAGATGTGATATCTGGGATCATGAAATGTGCAACGATGCAGGACACCACGCACTGACACCCTCGCAAAGTTTGCCATTCTACGTTATCAATTCTGTAAGATGTTAAAGGCCTACGATGGCCTCCAAACATCAGAGGGGTGTTCCAGGGTTGATCCAAATCAATGCAAAAGGTACATATTGTTTGCATCTTAGCTATGAATTTCTTTTGTTCAAGAGTAGTGTCCCTGAACAGTGGAACCAGGAGACCAACACCAATCACACCTAGCAAAACAAACCTACAAGAGTGTACCCAGCTACAACATTAAAACCCTGGATGCATATGAAGAACCATGCAACTCACACCAGGTGGAACTGTTCTACACAATGTCTTTCTCTTAGTATTTTCGTCACTTGCTACAAGTGTTGCTACTTGTGTTTTTCCTTCACTTGTTACAAGTATTGCTACTCACGTTGGCAGTCCTTGCTTTTGCAATTGTTGTGGTTCTTGACTTTTACTATCATGATCATAATTTCGGTGTGCAAGATGGGCAATAAAATGGTTTTTTCAAATGAAAAGAAATACAAGACTTCCAAGTTGGATTCAAGTTGAAAAAGAGATCGAGATATGGATTGAATGTAAGTGAGTGTAAACACACTCACACATGAAATGAAAATGCATGAGAGTCAAAAGAAGGCATTCCCAAAACTCCAAAATTCAACTCTCATTTTGAAAATAAAAAGGTTGCAAGATGTCCCAAAACTTGAATCAAGGTTTCCAAAATTAGTTTTTTTTAGGTCATTGAAAAGGTGTGATGTGATGGGTCGCATTCCAATGCTATGTATTTTTAAGAACAGGAATGATTTTATGCTTACTTATAGGTTTACACCTACTTATAGGCATAATATTTCTCCCACTTTCCAAGGGGTAGGTTTAAGCACCCTTGTAAACTTTAGACATGACTTAGGTTCATGATAACCTTTGCCTTGTGCCTCATGATGGTGTGGGGGGCATTCCCAAATTGTGGGGACAATCTCCTTAGCTATCACCTTGTCCTAGACCCCTTATTTTGGCAATGTCCCCACATGGGGCTTTTACCAGCATGAACTACTTTGTATCCCAAGGTTGCATATCTCTAGTTTAAAAACAATGTAAAAATGAAAGAATGATTCATGCAGAGGAATATGATTTTATTATGGTTCTTATATAATTTGAAGAAGAAAAGGGAGCCATTCAAATGCATGAAGGTGAGTAATTGTCCATGTGGTTTTGTCATAATGATAAAGCTAACTCTTTTTAGATGTTGAAAGGAATATATATTTTGAAATTCTTTAAAAATGTTTGAAAATGTGTTTTTGCTTTTCACCATAAACATAAAAGACAATATGCTGCAATTGCTTTAGAAAAATATGATTCCTACATCCTATCAAAGCATTAGAAAAGGAGGGTGCAGCTGCTGGTGGTCTCTTAGCCAATCTAAGATCATAATTGTCTACTTTGAGTGCTGACCAAGGGTGCCAGAAAATGAATGAATTAATGAATGAATAGCTTTGAGAAAGCTAAATCTTTTCTCATACGACGTTGACTCAGTTATGTATGACGTAGTTTGAGCACATTGACTTTGGTGTTTTGTCTCTTGCTCTTGGAATTGAATGCATGGAATGAAATCAGTTGTAGTTGAATCAACACGATGATTCAAGTGCCACCATTGAATGGGTCTGTGCGCTGTTGTGTGATTGGAAAAAAATCCTCACTAGGCAATCTGCAAGACTTTGGGCACTTGTTCTGGGATTACAATTCCTAGATCTAATCTTGGCATTGCGAAAAGAGGTTGGTAACGACCTAGGTCAAGGGCCTTCAGGACGTAAAGCACTTAAACTAATACCAAAAGAGGCGCTACGAAACCGGGAGCGATACCTCCCAAAAGTTGAAGATACGTCCCAAAAAAACAAAACTCCCTCCAACAAAACGGAAGGCATTGACGTTGACTGGACGTCAGATTCCGCTTTAGGAGGTGCCCTCCAACTACACTAGCTAAATTTCAGGAGTGCTCTACGTCAGCAGCAGAGTCGGAGCTAGCCTCCACCCATGAGACATTGTGTTATACCCAAATGCTGGACGAATGATCAAAGACGACGACGTAAAACGTGGAACCAGTTGAATCCAAGCCGCCGAGGTCACGAGGTGTCTTCTAGTCTCGTCTATGTTTGTAGGATTGTAGATTCTGCACGTCTGTTGTGACTATCTTAAGCGGTAATTCCAACTTTCAAGGAGCCCTGGAGCAGTGGAAGTTGATATAATTTTGTCTTTGCCTTGGTGAGATTTCCATTGACAGGAGGAGGCTCAGGGTATATATCTGTTTGTCATGGCGCTTTTTCGGGTCACTGGCATTGCAGCTGAGCAGTCCGAAAATGGCACGTTGTTGGATCCGCTGCTGCAGGATTCTCAGCTTCCTCACAACGTCAATCACACTTGTTCCATGATTCCAGCTCCTGATCTTCTTCCTCCATCAGTTTTGATTATATGGGAGTAGTGCTTTTGGCCAACTTAGTTAGCATGCATATCATGATGAGAATCAATGAGGACAAACTCTCATAAGTTCTTTAAGCATGATCATCCATACACAAGATCTTAATGCATCATGGTCAAGGATCAGCAAGTGTTTCCGGCTTTTAACAAGCGTTCAGAGTATATAAAACTATTGCTGTTCTTGTTGAAAGAGTTTCCAATTCCTCTCTCGAATGTGTTTAGGCGCTAGTGTTGAATTTGGAATCCCGGCTCCTTCACCCTGATGATTCTCCACAGCGAGGATTTGAATGTGCACGACGCTCTTCTGTGTATTTTTCCCCTCTTTCTCCAATTTCAGCTGATTTTTCTTTGAGAAGCTCATTGCTGTTGCAGACTGAGAAGGACCACAGAGTAACAGATTATGCGACGGCAGGTATCCTGAGCAAGGCCTTATGGCTGTGGATGGATCCGTTTCTCAATGCCGGCACAAAGCAACCACTAGAAGCAGCTGATGTTCCTCTTCTTGGTGCCAGTGATCTGACCTTAACCGTGTACAGAAAACTGCAATCGAAGTGGTTGCAACAGGAGGAATCGTCTCGCAGTGTATGGCGAGCATCAGCAAATGCTTTCTGGCCGCAGTTTGTGGTGATTGGAGGGATTATATTCGTGAAATCGATAGTTGTGTATGTAGGTTCTTTGCTGATTCAACGATTTCACAGCAGAAACCAGCAGGAGCTACGAATACGAAGGATATGTGTTGGTAGGAGTTTTGCTAGTGTCGGAGTGCTCTGTGCCCATCACTACTACTTCCTGAGTCAGAAGCTTGGAATAGTGGTCCTCACTTCATTGCTTGCCATGGTGTACCACAAGGGTTTGCGTCTGTCAAGTGCAGGGCGACAGAGTCATGGTGTGGGCAACATTGTGAGCTACATGTCCACGGATTCCATTTATCTTCTCCACAATATGTGGGTGTCACCTCTGCAGCTTCTTCTTGCAATGGGTGTCCTCTCCTGTAGTGTTGGTACACCTGCCATAGCAGGTTTTGGAGTCCTGGTCATTGTTGCAGCAAGCAGCCTGCTGGTGGCACAGAAAGAGCAGCTATGTCAAGTGCAGGTACAAGCACTAATTAGCTTGCACCCCTTTTTCTTTGCATGACTTTTGGAATCTGATGAGACTTTAGAACTACAAGAAAATTTGGTTTTTCTCACAAAAAAATCCGTGACTTATGACACATGTGTGAGTTAACTTTGTGGTTTCATCCGGTACAATGTAATATGTGGTGTTTATTGTGGCATCCATTACACTAAAATGGTGATGTGACATTTAGGTAATGGCACATATTATGTCATGAGCTGCGGCTTTTTGTGTCAGAAAAACTACATTCTCTTGTAGTGAATTAGCAGTTGATTCAGCTGAGTGACTTTTGCAATTTTACTCTGAGCTTCTTGTCTCACCGAAGGAGTCATGATTTGAGCATAGATTATGCAGTCACAAGACCAGTGATTGAAGACATCCAACAAGGTGCTTAGCAATATCAAGATCATCAAGCCTCAAGTCTGGGATGAGAAGTTTCGGAAGAAGCTAGAGGATTTGAGGAGTGTTTAAAAAAGTTGGGTTTCAATTTTCATGTACATTGCAGGATGGAATGTATCCTCACTCTGGTTGGCATCCACTGCTGCTTCCATAGCAACATTCATACTCTACATCTCTTTGAATGGTGAACTCATTGAGCCCAGAAAGGTATTCACAGCTGTAGCCACATTTAGCATCCTACAGGAGCCAATTCGTGTGTTTCCAGAGGCTCTCATGGCCATTACACATGCTTTGGTGTCAGTTCAGAGATTGAAAAAATTCATGCAGAGTGATGAGCTCAAGATGATGCAGTTGAGCAACAAGTTTATGTACCTGGACTTGAATCAGACACGGTTGCTGCAGTGTGTGTGGAGGATGGTTGCTTCAAATGGGAATTGGATTTGGAGCTGCCAGCCTTGAATCATATTAACATCAAGATAGAAAAAGGCTCTTTTGTGGGCATTGTGGGCATGGTGGGGTCAGGAAAATTCACCATTCCAGCATCTCTTCTTGGAGAAGTTCCAAGGATCACAGGAAGGGTATGGAGTCTTGAGCTCCTCTTATGAACTTGAACCTGCATGGTCTAGTGCCATCTTATATGATTCCTGATGTGTTTTCCTGCTCTTTAGATCTGCATCCTTTTGTCTTTTGAGGAGAGCATCTCTGGTGGCAGATATAAATGACACATTTTTCTAGCTCATTTGAATTGGATTTTCCAATTCAGGTGCAAGTAAGTGGCAGCATTGCATTTGTTGCTCAGCATGGATTCAGAATGGTACGATTGAACAGGACAACATTCTTTTTGGCAAGCCAATGGATTACCAGAAATATCAGGAAACTTTAAGAGTTTTCTGCTTAATGGTAGATCTGTGTCAAATGGAATCTGGTGACCAAACAGAAATCAGGGAGAGAGGTATCAATCTTAGTGGTGGTCAGAAGCAGTGAATCCAGTTAGCCAGGGCTGTTTACCAAAATGCAGATATTACCTCCTTGATGATGTTTTCAGTGCTGTGGATGCACACACAGGCTCACAGCTGTTTCAAGCAAGTAGTTGAAATTGTTCACTGGCAAGCTTCAGAAACCAACTTTCTTAGAAGCTTCTGGAGTTGTAGAAATGTTTCCTGTGATCTTTCTCAATGTTTCTTGAAGGCAGGACCATGACAATATCAATTGCATCTCCCTTCTCTTTGTGTGTTATAGTTTACCTCATGGAATAGGTTTCAGTGAATATGGTAGTGATTGGAAACAAATTTTGTTGTGTGCAGGAATATGTGATGGGGGCATTGAAGGGAAAGACAATTTTGTTAGTTACCCATCAGCTGGACTTTCTGCATGGAGTAGACAACATTCTGGTATGCAACAGTATGGTCATTTTGTTGGGCTGGTTTTCAGATGTGTCCACATGTTGGCACAGGTACATAGATTAGATTTCACAGTACATCATCTGTCCATGACAATGTGTTGTTAAATGCTCAAACTGACTAGCAAGGGGTAGGTGTATGACAGGTGCTTCAGGATGGAGAGATAGCAGTCAGGGCAGTATGATGAGCTCCTGAGTGTGCATATGGACTTTATGGCCTTTGTGGATGCCCATAATGAAGCAATAGACATGGCTGCAGTGAATGGCAGATTGAGAAAGGATACGATTGTGAAAAGCAGTCGAAGTTCTCAGGGATCATCAGTAGAGAGAACATCTAGTCAAAGTGCAAGCACGACCAGAAGGAAGGATCCATTGAAGCTGATTGATGAAGAAGAGAGTGCAAAGGGACGAGTGAGTCCAAAGGTCTACTGGGTGTATATCACACAAGTGTATGGGGTTGCACTAGTTGTGTTGCTTGTTCTTATCCAGTGAATTTTGCAAATACATAAAATATCCAATGATTATTGGCTGGTATATGAGACATCTGAGAGCAGAACCAGCTTTGATGCCTATCTCCTTGTCACAGTCTATTTGTTGCTTTCTATTGGCAGCTATTCACTTTGTTGCACTGGATGATAGTAATTTTTCTTGAAATACAAACTGCACAAAGCTATTACCTCACAATGTTGTGAAGCATTCTCTGGGGACCGATGTCCTTTGACACAACCCCGACTGGACACATTATAACCAGGGAGAGTGAGTGGAGATTAAGTATGCATCATTTGATCACAATGTGCTAATCCTGCTGAATTTATGCAGCTTCTTACAACCATCACCTTACTCCCCTCATTGTAAAAGGTCTCTTGTCATTCACTGCACTTTGATGAGAGTGTTTTATGCAGGATTGAACTGTCTAGTGAACTATAAACAAAACTCTCAGATGTTGCAAATTGACTGAGTGTTCTTGCTCTTATAATGATCAGTCACTGATGGATCAGAGTGCATTGGACTTCCAACTGCCAGTGTTTCTTGGGATTGTCCTGGACTTCGCTTTTTGAATAGTGGGAATTTTGCTAGTAACCTCTCAGATTGCCTGGCCGGTCATTATTGTGATTTTTCCATTGTTCTCCATATATGTCAACTATCAGGTGTGTTCCATTCAATTGAGCATGTCTTTGATCCACATATAAACAAATGATTTGTTCTCTCAGTTCTCTATTCGATGGTATCACCACACCCATCAAGAGATGAACACAATTGCATAGTGCATCTGATGTACAAGAGGTGAGAAATGTCCTAACAACAGGACAATCAGATCTTATAGTTCTATATGTGTGGGCATGTCTACCTTGAAAATGTTCTGCACAGCATTCCCTCTATTTGGATTTACCCTAATCCTTCTGCAATTTTGGAAGTTGAAGTGGCTTATAATTATCTCAAACACTGAGCACCAAATGTTCAGGTGATACCTGAGAAGAAGGGCAGGTGGGAAAAGTAGTGGAAGCAGCCCATCATGCAAAGAGAGGGTGATGATTAACAATCCAATCTTTTGTGAATGGAAATGTGAAAAGTTTCAGCAATTATTTTGGTCTCTGCAGCAATACTACATGGCATCTTCATGAGAGCTGACAATGCTAGACTCCATCACAAAAGCACCAATCATCCACCGTTTCTCTGAGACCATGGCTGGCATCATGACCATGCATGCCTTCTCTAGGCAAGAGCAGTTTGCAAATGTATTATTAACAACTCACAACTATTTAACACTGGGTTTCTTTTTTCTGTCTGCAAACCTAATGTTTGCATTGAACTCTTCCAAGTAATGTACTTTTTGTACTGTCATTGAAACTTTGCAGTTCATCATAATTTCCAGGTAATGCTTGATCATGTGGATGCAAATGCTTGCATGGGTTTTCATACTAGTGGAGCCCATGAATGGTTGGGCTTTCACTCAGAGATGATTGGTGCCACTGTGCTCTCTTCATCAGCATTTTTTTTAGTCATTCTTCCGGAGAATATCATCAAACTTGGTTATCTTCAAATTACCTTGGTACAACTTGTAACTGTGAACTTCCTTTACATTGAAATTCCCATTGCTGCTAGGGAGAAAGAAAAATTGAAACCAAGGTATCAGCTTCAGCTTTGCTGACAGGTTTTCTGTTGTTTTCAATGCAGAGCTTGTGAGAGTTTCTTTGACATATGGGCTGGCTTTGAATATAACCCTCTCTGTTAGGGTCTTTCTTGCTTGCCAAGTAGAGAATTTGATGATATCTGCAGAGTGAATTGGACAGTATTCAGACATTCAAAGCGAGGCACCACTTGTGGTGCCAAATTGTCAGCCCTCCCACAATTGGCCCACTTCTGGCACTGTTGAATTCTGCAATTTGGAGGCACAGTCTTCTTAGAGAAGTTTCAAATGGTTGGATCTTTTTGAGAACAACAGTTGCTTTTATTTGACTCCAGGTGTGGTGTTGTTACCTCAATTTTTTTTCTTATTAAGCTATTTAATTCTGATGGTTTCTTACCCCACTTCCATCATGCAGCTCTTATACTACATTTGCATAATTGAGCTGACCACAATTTTTAGTCTCCTCTAGGCTGGTTTAAGTGCATCTTTGAAGTCAGCAATTGACTTGCATCACCATGTACACAGCTTACAGCTAAGATGATTCTGTCTCTTTGTGAAGTTTTGCTATCAACCAAATGCGCCATTAGTCCTCAAAGGTATCACCTTACTAATTCAGGATGGAGAGAAGGTGGGTGTTGTGGGACGGACTGGCAGTGGGAAATCAACCTTGATCCAAGCTCGTTCAGGCTGGTTGAAGCAGACTAGGGTTCCACCCTCATTCATGGCATTGAAATTTCCAAACTAGGGTTGCTTGAGCTAAGGTCCTGCTTGAGTATAATACCACAGGAGCCTACTCTCTTAAATGGGACTGTCTGAAGCAATATTCATCCCTTGGGGCAGCATACTGATCATGAGATCTGGGAGGTTTGGTTTCCATGTCCTTTCACCGTGACACTGATCTACTTTGGGAATGCAAATGCCTTCCATATCACAGAAGTCCAGTTTTACTGAATGACATATTACGGTGTTTGTTGGAACAATGAATGTCCAAATAAGATTTACAGACTACTATTGTCACATGGCATAATTTGGAAGAAAACTAACTACTGGAATGTAAACTAATTTTTGATGTGTAAGTCTGCATACAGCTCTTCAGAGAATGGAGAGATGAACTGCACCACCTGCAGTAAACCTTCCCTTACAGCATCATTAGAGCTGGAGAAGGTTCAAGAGTTGCTTCTTTTAAGCAGTTCATCATGGTGTTGTTGAATAATATTGAATCACAGCTACTCTGCTGTCAGTTTCAATCTAGATTGAAAACCATGTGACATCTTGTTGAACTAAGGCACCTTGTTCTCATGCTAGAATATCTGTTCCTGGATTTGTATTGTGCAGAGCTTAGAGAGGTGTCAACTGGCAGAAGCAGTTCTTGAAGCAGGGAAGAAGCTGGAATCACCAGATGCTCCTCTCTTGTTGCTAAAAGTCAAGCCAAATAAGCTGGATTCAAGGCTTGAATTCATAGATAGGCTTACTTATCTGCATGATGTCTTGGCTCAAAGCCTTATCATCAAAGTCATTTCTACCAGATGTTGAAGTTCACAGCAACTTATTAAACTGACAATACTGGCAAAGTTAGCATCATCAAGCCGACAAAAATTGTACATGGATTGCTTTAGTATGAGGGGTGCTAATCAACGCAGTGGACAAGAATGGAGAGAATTGGAGTGTTGGACAATGGCAGCTATTCTGTCTTGGGCATGCACTGTTGAAGAAAAGTTGCATTTTAGTGCTGGACGAAGCAACAGCATCAGTGGATGCTCAGACTGATGCTGTGATTCAAAGAACCATAGATAATGAGTTTTTGCACAGCTATGTCATTAGCATAGCTCACTGCATCCCAACAGTGATGGATTCCAACAAGGTGCTGGTGTTTCATGCAGGTAAAGAAATTCCTTGCTCCATGGACTACCACAAAATTCACCTCGCACTCTCTCTCTCTTACTCTGCCCACAGATTTTTGCAGCAGAAGACATGTTAGATTAGCTACAGTGATGATTGTGTTGAAGAGTCACTAGTCTAAAACAATGTGCCTCTCTACCCACTTGCCTTCTGTGCTTGTTGGTTTTTTTTTTGTTTGTTTTTCCTTCAGACTCCTTGGTTCTCTGGCTTGAAAAATCTTGAGTGCATCACCTTGCAGCATTGGTGAAGGAGTTTGATAGTCCGGCGAGATTGTTGGAGAAACAAACATTGTTTGCTGCTCTTGTACATGAATACACAGCACGATCTGTCACAGCCTGCTGACATGGTGCTGATGTGGTAGTCCTTTTTGTACTTCCCATAACTACTGTCCTTGATAAGTGGCAGTCCTGTCATACTTTGTGCAGCTGATATTCTTTGATATGGTGCTGATGTGACAGTCTTGTTGTACTTAGTGCAACTGATACCATTCATAAGGTGCTGACGTGGCACTTGTTTGGTACTTTCCACAACTGATACCATTGATATGGCACTGATGTGGTAGTCCCTTTGTACTCACTGCAACTAATACCCTTGACTTGTTTGACCCCAGGAAAGAAGATTGTGATAACAAAAGCAGAGGATTTGATGGCCAGCTCAGATGCACATCAGTAGTAATCTACAAACTCCATACTTATTAATATTCTTTGTCATTAACAAATAGAATTCTAAAATTTCAACGTCCCATCCAATCTACATGTTTATTAATATACATTGAAAAAACTTCTCTTGAATCTTCTTCACTCATGCTTTGTATGCTCCAAAATGAGCCCTAGAATGACAAAGTTCAATCATGGAATTTAGAAGGTCATAAGGCTTTATCTACATTATATAGGTCTTTTTTGAGACCTTTTCAAATCAAAGGCCATAACTTATTATTGTTATTAAAAACCTTCTCTTTCACAATTTCTGATTTCATCAAGTGAATACTCATGTGAAGTGGGTGCATGCTAAATTTCAAATATTTCTGAAATATTCTATCCATAGCCACCACCTAGGTCACATTCCACCTATGTGTTTATTGAAGGGCTGGCCACTTAGATGGCAACACATTGCTGTCCTTTTTGTCAAATCCATTGGCCCAACTATCTCAATGGATTGGGAATATAACATAATGATATCCACACACCATCTGATTGACATATTATACTGGCTAACACCTTGGGAATTCAAATATGATAGCACAACACGTCTTAATTTTGTAAAATCCATTTGGACCGGAGGGAGGATAGGCACATAGGTCCTCACATGTACCATCCCAAGTGCTTATATCACTGATGCTACAAATGGAGGCAATGTGTGTTGTGCAAAGCACCATTCTATATATGCTCATATAAGATGCTCAGGCTACAATGTTGTGGCCTAATACAATGGGAGTATAGTTTGGAATGACCTTGTATGGACTTGGTGAATGGCACCACCCTGATACATCAAGAATGTATGTTAATTTGCAAACTAGCCCAAATACTGATCAATTTGAGATATGGTGGGCAGAACCATTTGTCATTTTGTCTTCTGCTCAATCCAAGCTCAAACCCTGAAGTTGTTATATCTGTATTTCCTCCTCTAGAAGGATTGCAAAGGATTTTAGGAACTTGGAAGATATTTGTTTTTGTACGTCCCTTACAGTCACAGCAACTATCAGTAAGTCATCATCATCTCCTCCATTTATACTCATGTATGATGGATGCAATAGAAGACAAGGTTTTGAGCAGGTCTTCCTCTAGGTTAGAATTTGGTGCATGGTCACTATGTGGGAAAAGGAATCAGGGTTGGTGGGGATGATGGAAGAGAGTTGATGAGATTTGGCAATTCCATACTTAACTAAATTATTTGGTTGTCAGTCAATGGTGGGGAGCTTGAGAACTGCAACACAGCATAGTATGGATGGGTTCAATAAAGCTTCTCGTGGGTCCCTGCTAGCTACTGGACCTCATCCTGTGGTGGTCTGTCAGCTTGTTCACAATGAAACTCGTACCACATCTGCAGACCTCTCCAAGGTTCCCTTGTTTCTTATCTCTAGGTTTTTTTGTATGAAATTTCATGCTTTAGGGTTCATGGAGCATTCATTTGTCTGAGTCCTTTGTCAGATTTGTTGAAGCAATTGTGCACAGAGCAGAGTGTTGGCTGCTGATTTCTGCAATGTCAAGAATATCTGAATGGACCAGTCAATCCTCTATATAAAGATGACGCAGATTTTCAGTTGTGCTTGAGGGGTTTATGGTATCCGAGCCTTTCTTTATGTAGTACTTCACACTCGGTGCATTGGCATTACAGGCAATCAGTCAATTACTGGATTTGACCAGCTCTGAAGTACAACTGAGAATCTAGAGCAGACTTTCATGAAGGGAAGATACTCCTTCAGGGCATTGGGTTATAAGACTCTTGGTTGCCTGTATGTTTGTATACATACAAAACATGCCATTGGCCAAAAGCAAGCCAATCTTAGAGCTTCCTCTCTGAGGTTAAGAGCCAACAACAGGATGCCATTGCAGAATCCTGCCTGAAAGCTAATTTGAGGGCTTAAGCTGAGAGAGCTTCAAATGAGATTGCCAGGATTTGTCTTTCTCATTTTGGATGCGTGAGGCTGTCGAATGTATGTTTGTTAATTTAAGACGTTTCCTCAACTTGGTCGCAGGAGTCCTTAATAGTAGAGGTACAGTGCAAAGGACCTTGACTTCTTGGAGTTTCAAATGAGTTTTTTGTGATTGAAGGTACTTGATCCACAGTCAATTGGACTCAAGTATGGTGCAAAGAAAAGGCTCTTGGATGAGGAGAATCTAAACCCGGTAGATTGCACGAGATTTGCGGATTGGCCAGGGCCCTTCGTGAATCTAAACCCCGTAGATTCCACTAGATTTTGGTCTCGCGTTTCGATGTTTATGACAAGATTTATGTCTACCGACCATCAATTGTACATGTAGCCGGAAATTTATGGAACACACTCTTTGAATTTGCAAGTGCTGCCTCCGCTGCCGCTGGGCGATGCAAGTTTTGTAAATCACAAGCTATCTGAAGCCACTGCGGTCGGAGATGCAGCGTACCCTGCTGCAACCGTGGACGCTGTGGCTCTCTCGCACTCACAAAATACTCCCGACGTTTGCGCGTACACGCTTTATCCTACTTCGCCAATTTTCCATGGCGGAAGATTTTAAGTGACCCTTACAAACAGTGACAATATACTTGCAATTGCGAGGAGTTTTTCTCTATTGTCGTCGTCTCCAGTGTGTAGTCCTTGGGCCCTCGCGCACGTGAGCTGCCCATTGACCTAACTGTCGACGATTTCTCTCTACTCGGAGAATATTCTTACCAATGGCTGCAACAGCTGTGAGCTTTCTGTAGATCATGACAATAAGTGAAATGGCCAACTTGTTGCTGCAAATGGTCGCAGATTTAAGGATCCAACAACTCTTGCTGTACTCATTTAGGTGTTATTACTCGTATAAGTATGGCTACATTCACAGGCATGTGAATCCTTTAGTTTTGCATAAGTTTGTACATCCCATTTGGGTACCCATGATGGTGGGAAGTGTGGAAGATTTTACCAGTACTATTGACCATCACTTCAAGGATTTGTGGAAGCTTTGTATTGTGAGGCCAGTTGGGATGTATTACTAACTCTCTGAAAGTCTCTGTGAAATTGCATCAGGAAATATGATCAATCAGTGCAAACTCCAGATTGCTGAATATTTGGGATTCAATCATAGATTTCAACAAAAATAGTCACCAAGAGAACAAGTGACCTACTTAGAACCAGATCACTGCATGTGTATTGATCAAAGTCAGCTACAAAAAGAGTAATCCAGTGTCCTTTGATTAGCAAGATGCATCATACAAATTTGACAGTAACCTCCAAGAGACAAGGAGAACTGCTCAAGTTGATTTGCTTGTGAAAGCAGAACGAGTATCTAAACTGTAAGTCAAAGTTCCATTTCAATTTCTGATGAGGAGTCAGTTACTGCAACTCTTCCAGAACTGGCATCAAATGTCATATCCTCACATCTTTGAAGATTCATGGGTGCCTGTCTGCAGCAATGGCAAAATTTTGCAGGAGATCAGCATGGCCCTCCTTCCCCACTCATGACTTCATCACAAACCTAATTGCTCTCAATATCAGCTGCTTTGCAGCTGAGATTGCCCCAAAACTTGCTCCACCTTTTGATAACAGATCATCCATCTGTCAAAGACACTTCTCAGTAAATTGCTGAATTGAAAACTCTGCTATAGATGCAATTCTTGCATACCATCTCAATATCTTTGTATTGGCTGTTGAACCAAGCTTCAAATCTTAGCCAACTTGTGACATGGAGACGGTCTAGAGAGAGAAAATCTGTCTTTCCCTCATCCCTTCTAGAAAGCTCAGTGTACTCATCATGACTTCGCTCCCCAGTTACTCTAAAGAGTTCTCAGAGTTTACTGAAAATATTGATTTGTATCTTTTGAAATGAGCATTGACCTGTTTCTGAATGTTGGTGTTGATGCAAGGATTGTCCCAACTATAGCACCGACCTATTAGTGTTTTACAGAGAAAAAAATCAAGCTTTGGTTGATGTATGAGGCTGGGTGCACATGCGGTGTAGGACATAATTTGCTCCAGGAAAACCACTGTTGTCAGCTGGGAGAGCCCAAGATCTGATTTCTCCGAAAGATGTTTTGGCCTGGAGCAAGGATAGCATGTGGATCAAATGTTTGTTTTAGCTCAACAAAGTTCTGCCACTGACTTCCAAAATGCTGCTCCCATTGTGCTGGATTAGTGTATGTTGGAAAATACTGCTTACAGCTGATGTCATGGCACATGCTAAGAATCTTGGAATTGTCATCCATCTGACTCTTGAGGCTGGGGCCTGACGAAGGGAGAGCATTTCGAAGGAAAGCAACAAGGTAGAACATGCTTTCCTCTGGAATGACTGCAGAGGCTCGGTTGTCCCATCTGCAAGGAAAGCTACTGTTACTATCAAACAGAAAGCAGAAGAATCTGCAAGGTTGGAATACTAAAAGTTGTGTCCTGAGAAAAAAATGAAGTAGAGGATAAGATATTTGCAACAAATTCTTCATAAAAACATACTTGTCTCTGTTGACAGGATAGACGAGGATTGGCCCACTGAAGTCTTGATTGATGAGCTGCTTGAACACTTTAGTATTGAAGTCCAAAATGGAAGAGCGTGGTATGAAGAGATTAAGCCAGGGGTGTGGCACATCCCATAATCCGTGTGAGGATAAGGACAGCTCCACATCATGTATCCGGTTTAAGAACTGGAAGTAGGAAACATCTGTAGTGAATCTGAGAGACTGGATGTAGTTTAAGGGAGCGAGCATCTTCTCCACTTTCTGCACGGATTTCCCACAGCGCCATAAGTGCACATGCAGTTAAGGTTGGCAGGAAGGCTAGTGATTCCAGTTAAGGTTGGCAGGTGTTCTCGTTTTCCAAGTTTTTTCTGAGCAAAATCCTTCGAGAGAAGGCCAGACGCAGGAAGATGATTCGCACCTGTTCCATGGCATGAATGTCGATGGAGTCGAAACCTTTGGTGAGCTCAATGTAATACATCACAGATCCAGCATCCTTGGGGATCATGCTGCTGTTGAGTTGTTCAGGTGCAAAAGGGACAGACTTCCATCCATTGAAAGGATTGTCGTTGTTGATGATCACGAAGCCTTCAACGTAATCAAAGGTGTCAGTCGTACTCGGTTGCGATATGAGCATCTCCTGGTCCCTTGTGAAAGATTGGAAATCCGTATAGATGGCACGAATCCACCTGACCTGGCATGCCAAACAACCGGCAAATGAATCCATCGCGAAGTTGAATGTCCCTCGAAGTTTCAAGGTCGTCAGTAGTTGCCATGAACAATTTCGTACACCTGCGAAATCACTTCGCAACGCTAACTTCTCCATTCCTACAAGCTCTTCACAGGAAGGAGGACGAAATTCACTTACCTGTTGTGGGGCACTCTCTAAGACAATACGTGCATTAGTGATGATGCCGAACTGCCCCAATCCGCCCAGCACTGCAAAGAATAATTCAGGTTGCTTGCTTGGAGAACAGATTACCAGCTCGCCTTTTCCTGGTTTCAAGAAAACAACATATAAAATGCTGAGAATTTTCGCGTGACTAAAGTTCAGAGATGGTCAAAGTGCTCCGGATTGACAGGAATAATTTTGCTTTGGTGGAGAAGAACATGTCGCAAACGAACCTGTGACAACTTCAAGCTGCAACACGTTGTTGATCTCAGGGCCATATCGAAATGTTTGTCCACTGATGCCGGCGTTGGAAAGGGTCCCGCCGACGCTGAGATACAGATAGTCGGTCCAGGACCTCGGAGTCAACCCTTCCTTCAGTGTAGCCTTGAGCACATCGATCCAAAGCTCGCCTCCGGCTGCATCCACGAAGGGCCCTGGGCAATCCGCATCTCCCTCGGGCATCACCTTGATCCCGCGCATTGTCGACATCTCGATCACGATTCCCTCCGGGGCCTACAAACAGATCACACAAATATTCATCAGAAAAGTGATACTCGTTTTTTACCCTTTGCATGCGCACGGTAGCTGAAATCTGCGACCCGCAATGCAATCGCCCTCGAGAGCTACCTGTGCCTGCCCATTAATTGAGTGACCTCGACCCTTGGCAGCAACAGTGAGATTCGACGTCGACAATCCCGCAGTCCGGACGAGTGACACAATATCGTCCACAGATTCGGGGTAGAGAACTCCCGCTGGAGATAACCTTTTGATTCTTCCCCAGTCTCGAGCAGCATCCGCAGTGTCGGAGAAGGAGAGACGGCTTCGCAAATGCAGCGAGTGCAACGTGCTACACTGAGTCGACGACAGACGACATGTATTGATAACAGTAGCATCAGAGTCGCCGCTCTGTCGTCCCCCCCATCTCGCTACTAGAAACATCAAAACCAAGGTGCAGCTAGCGGCGTTGAAAACGAAAGTACACTCCATATTGCAGGTAAAGCTCGACTGATTGTTCCTGAGGCGCTTGCGAAATTTTAAGTAGACAACCAAAAGGATCAGACTTCGTTCACTCACTCGCACTCAAGTGCTCAACACCATGAAAAATGCCAGACACTCAATCATTTTGATGATTTTGGCTCTGATGTTGCTGCAGAAGAAGAGACGTTCACCTCTGGGAATCACTGTGGAGCAAATAGCTGTAGTATTGGAAGGCCGTTATCTTACATGCGCATTCACCGTAGAGCATGTAGGCGATTCCGATCGGAAACACGACTGGACGGTCAGGAGCAACAAAGTTTGTGGATTATTCTCAGGAATGTCTGCTGTTCCCCTTTCCAATCTCTGAAGATGCTGCAGATGAAGAGATGGTCTCCTGTTGGAATCACACTAGACCAAAAGCAGGTAGAGTATTTGAAGGCCGTTATCTTACATACACATCGACCGTAGAGCATGCAGAGATTCCAGCCAGAAACCCGACTGGGACGGTCAGGAGCAACAAGTTTGGGGGTGTTCTCAGGGCTATCTCCTGCTCCTCTCTTCCACCCTCCCACCCCACCTCCTACGCCTCCTGGTGTTTCTGACATCGTATTTTGCTACTGGCTCCACCTGATCTCTGTCCGTTATTGCACGATCTGGAGTTTCAGGCCAAGTATTCAGCGAACGTAATTACGCATCTTCTACTCTCAGATACTCAATGTAACGCTTCACTGGCAAACTAATCCCTCTCTACAGGCTTGATGATACTTACATGTTTTCTCTCCTCTTCTTTACTAGTACTTGCCATCAGGTATTCCAGCTGCTTCTTCAATCTCAAACGCTATTTTTTCTTTGATAGATTCAAAGGTAGTTAGTTACATACATTGTATCATAATGGACATTGGAATTTTATAGATATTTGTGGAAACTGAAACATGCAGTGAACAGTGCAGCAAGTTTGTTATCCTTTAGATTGGAAACGGGTATCTTACAGCGAGTTTGACATGTAGTAGTAGTAGTTTAACGGGGTTGATTCTTCCGGTCATTCAGTTGAGTGGGCATGGAGCTTCTCACCACTAGGAAACAAAGCTGTACAGGGAATCAAGAGAATCGCAGTTGTTACAGCAACATGTACCATTCGTTTGTCGTTTTTCTCCGCACCACCCCCCAACGCCCAACCACACCAACTGCCTCTGTTGTTCGCGCCTCCCTACTCTCGAACTTGCAAGTTCTACCGGCTACGCCCGCTGTTTTCCACAGACGCCCAGGCCACCACTATGAACACGTGCCCGCGACACAGTTGATGGACGGAAAGGAAGTATTTTGAACCCGCAAATTCCCAACAACACCACCACCCACTGAAATTGTTTCACTCATACGCAATTGTCGCATGGCATTCTGCCTCCGCCACGCGGATGAGCCATGAAATCATCTTCGCCCTTGATCTAATTACAGAGGTTAAAGAGTCGGGGACTGTGGGCATGCACTGGAGCTCCAAGCCCAGTTTTTCAATATTTTCAGGGAAATTGAAATTCTTATTTAACAGGGGAACCTGTTGCACTGCTTGTCTGAAAAAGATTTGGAACAAATTTCTCATCACGCTTGAAACTCAGGAATATAGGGTTTGGTTCCTGCCTACTGGCAGAAAGACATTCTGCAGTAGAGAGATAAACCAAACTTACGGTTATGTGCGCCCCTGGCGTGAATCGAACAACTGAATTTCTTTTCCCTCCTGAATTATGATTTTGAGATTTTGATAAATGTCAATTCTGTTTCTGTGTGTGACATCGAAAAATTAGGTATTAGAGCTGAGAGATGATCATACTTATGATTCTGCTGCAATTTCCAAACACAAGAATCAAGGAAGAAAATGTGCTAGCAACTTTCTTAGAACAAAGCATAGATTCATTTGTTGATTTCATGCACATGCTACAAAGCAAGCATTCTTATTATCACAAGCAAGAGAGACCATCTATTTAGTTATTCAGAAACATTGCTTCAACATCATATTGAAGGACCCAATTGGATTAAAGATTGAAACCTAATGATAATTGTTCATCCACAATTCTAAACTGGAATGTTTCCCCACATAAAGATTGCACTCAAGGAAAAGGGTATAGGATTTCTTATAATCCTTCATGTATATCCCGTTTATGAACAGCAAGAGTATTGAGTACTAACTTGAAATTGCAAAATTTTGCTGCAAAAGTATATGACTCATAGGCTATAATAGAGTTACCAGTGTTTGGTGGTTAATTTCATTACAATATGTTATCTTCTCTTGTATAAGCAGCACACCAGTTTGCCCTAAACCATCAATTCTTGAAGGTTCACGTCAACCACCAGACTACTTCTGCTATTGAAAATAATGAGGCGAGTAATGAGATCAGCTGCTGCGTAGAACCTAAAGATTAGGATTGACAAGCGTCAATTTTCATCTCATGGAATTTCTCCTCCATGTATAATTATGGTACAATAGAAGTTGGAAAGTATCATAGTGCTCATGTTCTTCACCTGGAGTAGACAATATAAGGTGTACTCTGTTGCCATCCCTTCTTTGTTCCAACAGTTTGAAGTTTTTTGCATGGAGGATTATCAGCACAACACAGGATCTTAAACCTCAATATATCGTTTCCTCCTGGAGTTCTCAAACTTAAGCATGCCCCTGGCCAAGATCTCCATCTCTTAGCTACAGAGTAGGTCATCCAAAGTACCCAACTCAGTTTCTGTGTACAGCTCTACATGTAAGGGAGGAGATGATTATTTGATGTGCAACTCCCACGTCATGTAGATTTGCTGACACTCTTAGAGAGTATCTCTAGCAATGGATAACTACTAACATGGTTGAACGTAATGACTTCGCATGTACCCTCTTGTCACTTGCTCAACAGAGTAAAGCTTCTAATCAATAATATTGATGAGAGCAAAACAGGAAAGAGTAACCACATAATAAAGACAGAAATAGTAACCTCTTCACTCTTACACACAAATTTTTTTCCCTGCTCAAATGAATATCTTGCATCCCCTCATGAACCAGGGATTTTTTTTTGTGTTAAGGAAACGCGTTCATCTCACCTTTGGCAAAGAAGAAGAGGGAATTAGACTTGCTTTTGAGTACTAAAGGTCAGTAGGCTTGCCTGGAAATTTGAACATTTGTATTTTTCTGTGTGGAAAGTCCTTTTTGTCTCTCGGCCCTTTTCATTGGCAAACCAATGCTGCTATGTATGCTGCGGTGATCCGGAACATTTGGATGTTTTCAAGGGCGTAATTTTGTCATGTTCTCTGAAAGTGGTTGATATACTGTATCTCCAGATGTTTTGCCTTTTTTACTCATGAAGATTGGGAGAGTGGCCCAGGCCTGATTATTCTCCATTTTCAACCTCTCCTCTTAATTAGATGAGGTGCCTCGCAAGTTCAAATTTTTTTGTGGCAATGAGCCAATTTGATTATCTGATCACTCAAAAAACTGAAACTATGAAAGCTCCCCAAAATTGAAGGTTCTACAATAAACCCTCTTTATAATCACAGCCATTTTAGTCACATTCTTGTTTGTTTCACACATTTTTTGGTAATTGTCCGATTTAGTTAGAAACTTCATTTTTTAGAGTCACTATCACACTTGTTAGTTGTACAAAATATTTGCAAAGCATTTTTTAAAAATGTGATTATAATGGGAGAAATATAAGACAAATATTAAGGTTTTATAAATTGGAGTTCCATTTGACAATGTTAGTGTGGCTTTGTGTTCAAGTTGTGTAAACTAACCAAAATAGATTCAATTGAAGGAAAAAAAAACAACTTTTTAGTGTAGACAAGCAAAAGATATGTGATGTTGTCAAGAAAATAGAAAATCTTAGTTAAAAATATTTAATTAATAAAATAAACAAGCTAATAGTTAAGGAGCTCATACTCAACGTAAATTGTCACATTAGAATAAGTTAAAATCACAACATTTTTAAAGTCTAATAATGCATAATAAAACTTAGAATAACCCATGTAAAATATTTAAACAATTGACACCTTTATTCTAGTACCTTTATCGTCCCACCCCCCTCCCCCAAAATAAAAGGAAGAAAAGAAAGGCACCTTGAGTGCATGCTTTGGGCATTCCCATTGGCTGAAAGGGAAAAAAAAATCCTCCCCAGCCCCCTCCCCCCAACAAAACTTAAAGGGAAAAAAACCAATGCACCCTGAGTGCATGCTTGGCCCTTCCCATTGGCTGCATGAAATTTCTCTTACCAAGAGAGTTTGTCATCATGTTTCACCTGGGCTAATAACCCTTGCAAAGAACACCCCACCTATTCAACCTCTTTTGGATTAAAGGATGCTAACAATAAAATCTAAAGGTAAAAATCTTGGTGTGACCTTACAGCTTAAGAAGCCAGCACATTGCGGTACAAAATGCCACAAAAAGAAGCTTTGGTATTTCAATTTTCTCCCCTTCAAACTTTTCTGAATTAAGGTCGTTGGTTACTTCTTCCACAAAGGAAGAAGCTTGGTGTGTGCTACAACTTACAGAAACAACAACATCTGAGGTCCATATGTATCCCCTTAAAGACACTTACACTTCCACAAAGTCACTTGTACAATGCAATGCACATATTTGCATGCATGATGCAATGCATATCTTTGCATGCATGAAGGCTTGCTATAGAAAGGCCAACCTAGTTTTAACGATTTCCAACATGTCAGCCAGGGTGAAATGACAACCAAGTTGGGAAGTTACTTGGAGAGAAGATGGTAGATGAAATTGATTCTTTGTTCCCATGTCTTGGAATTTTTTTGGTGAAGAATTTTGCAATACCTATATTGGTGGTGTTGCATCAGTGTTGCAATAATACCCATTTCCAGGGTGCACAATAGAAAAAACTGCTATGATCTGTAAGCATGTGACACATGGGAGGATTTCGATCCCATGATCTCTTTTACATCATGACGTTTCTTGTCTCAGCCTACTGCCAAAATAGTCCCTCTGTTGGTATGGCATTTTAAAATAACAAATATTATACCGTTAATTGGAGCCTCTTTTTGGTTCACTGCATTCTCCATGGCTGTTCCTTGTGGTGGAAACAACCATTGAGAACGCATTGAACCAAAAAGGCAACTGGAGGACCAAAAGGGCTCTTGGGGAACGCAGTGAACCAAAGAAGCTGTTGCCATTGGGGACCCAGTGAATGAATAAGGCTTTAATGCCATCATCCACAATCTTCAGTCCAAAGTAACTTCCCACCGAGGTTGTGATCTCACCCTCGCCCCAACAGGCCTGTCGCGAGTTTTTGCTGTTATTGTTTCGCCTCAAAAAGAATATTTGCAAGGAGTACCTAGCAATGTATCAATGAGGCCATAATGGACTATGAATACCCTAAAGAGCAGAAGCCAGGACATCATCCCAGATTTAGAAAAAGGAAGAGTAACATTCAACCCATGTGAAGAATCATGCACATTTTGGCTTGGTGGCAGGCTACAGTATGCCACGTTCCATAATGGCGGCGGTCACAGGCAGCAGCTGAGACGTGAAGCTGTTGTCAGCCAAGTTTTAAATGGCCGGTGTGAAACACCACTACCGGATGCACCACTGGACGGAACACTCAATTCGATGGATTGGTACACTCGATTGACGATGAACTTTTCTGCTGTTGAGGGTGAATTCCCCTTTGGTTTTGGTCCATCAATGTATGGTACACAATTGTGGGGATAATAGAGTTATCCGTATAGTAAGAGAAACACGCACCAGAACCTGAGTTTGGTCAAATAGAGGGTCAGATTCAAAAAAAACCTCCAAAAAAGTACACTAGCATTCAACGGGGGATGAAACTCAGAAAATCATCAATTTTGGTGGTAAACTGAGTTTCATCCTGTCTTTTCTTTCTCGTGAGCGCCTCCACTGCTGCTACATATATTTAATTCGTTGCGCCTGTTTAGTGCTTGCTTATTTTCTTTTCTTTCTTTCTTTCTTTCTTTCTTTCTTTTAATTTAAGGTCAATACCCGGACCAGAGAGATTCACTGCTCCTAGCTGTACAACTACTATAATTAGTCTCAAACCTTGTGCATTAAATGCTGAGTATGAGCATTTCATACTGAGTTGCAGCATTTCATATTGAGATTTATTAAAATGTCTTTACTTAGCGGATACCAGTGAAAGAGGGGATAGGGGGTGAAAGGAGTCCCAAAAACAAAAACGGGGTGAAGACAGGCTTACTAACTCTAATGCATTGAGGGTGAATTCTCCTTTGGTTTTGGTCCATGAACGTATGGTACACAATTGTGGGGATAATGTAACGTACCTGGGGGCAGTGTCTAGGTTGTTGGAGCCCTGGAAATTTTTTCTCTAGGCTCCTTACAACATTCCCTCTTCTGTTTTGAGTTGACATGACATGTTGTTTATTCCAACATTCGTTCTATCAATCACTAGTTTGGGGGTCTCCTTTCACAATTCCTTGCATTACTTTAATAACCCCTTTTTTCCCATTGCCATGCAGCACTGCAACAAAGTGTGTGTTTCTGGTTTCTTGTACTATAGAAGCTGGTGTGGAGGCTGCATTATGCACCTCAGGGGCTGCCTTCCCTGAACTAAAGATTTAGAGGGCCTCTTCCGCTACAAATACCCATACCTATTGTTCCTTCTATGGATAGTTCATGGGTGAGCTTACAATTTATGTTTTTGAGGAGAAGGCATTAAGCGCCTTTCAGAAATACTGGACGCTTGCGATGCCGCATCGTCCTGTCCTCATTTGAGATTTCAAATGAGATTTTAAAACCTGAATTGGTCGGGGTTGTAGGAAAGAAAAAAGATTTGTTGGAACCCTGTCTATAAATAGTAATTATACATTTTGATTGTTATCTCATTTTAAATAAAAATTTTAAAAATCAAACTATCAAATTCAATAACCCCATTGGTCTAAAAATGTCACCTTATCATTATTTGAAATCTCAAATGAGATCTTTAAAATAAAGTGCACAAGTATTCTAGTAGAACCCTATCTATGAATAATAATTATACATTTGACTGTTAGTTTACTCAAGATTTAAGGAAAAAAAGCAACCAAATTCAATAATTTCATTGGTCTGAAAAAAAAATATTCATGCCTATGTGTAACCTTATTCTATTGAACATTGAAAAAAAATGGTTTCTTTTTAAGCAATTCCATTGGTTTTCCAAAAATCCTCACAAACCTATCAAACCCTATTGGATAGGGTTAATGAAGATATTTATAGACCTCTATGGTATGCTAGAATTTTTGTCGTTAGCAAGGTTTCAAGGATAAATGTGTTTTAGGCTTTAAAAGGGGCATTTGAGAGCAACAATAATAAAAAGATGGAGGGAAGAGGAGTTTTTGCTACAACAAACATAACACATATAGTTAGAACCATTGATAGAGGAAAGATGGTGAAGCCACAATATGAGGCAATCGCTAATTTATCTTTACTTGTAGCATTTGTGGCTTTTGTTGCATCGTCCCATCCAACCATAGGTAAAGAGTAGAATCAATAAATATAAGCTTGCAGCATTGTCTTGATGGGTTTCTTGAACATGGTGTACATTGTTTCTTATTAGAGGCAAAGCATCAATGGACTTCTTTAATGGCCAATGGCTAATTAGGGATTTGGAAAGCCATGGTCAAGCATAAGGTTTGAATATGTGATTCACATTTTTCTATTACTTGGGTTTGTTATAACTTTGGGTATTGATGATGACTATGATGTGTGTAGGTGTTTAAAATGTTTATGAAGTAAAAATAGAAAAGATATTATTGGGAAAAAGGATGGTGTTCATCACATTGGACTTCGATATTGACATTCATCATTCTTACAAGCCATTAGTGGTAGCCATTAGGAAATTTCAGGTGGCTACAAATACATTTGCACAAGTTGCATAGAATTTTGTGAACAATGGGTAAGCAAGCTTCTACAAGAGCTTGGCATATAATCACTTGATATCACATGCTTGCAATTAAACTGCAACTCTAGAAAATCAAGAGGGATTTGTATTTTGTGAAACATTTGTGGTTGTTTCCACAATGTTCATACCATGCTAAGATTTTAACTTTTTGCATATGTTGTTGGCCTTTACTAGCAATGTCAACTAAAAAGTAGGTCATGAGGTGTGAGTTCTCAAGATTTCTTGGCCCTTCTAATCGTTGACTGCCCATTGTGAGATCAACATTCTCAAATTGCTGTAAGTTCAATGTAAGACAATTTTCCCTTTGCTACTTAAACTATGATCATGTGGGGTGTTTCTTGGTATTATGTACACAAGGTCAAATTAGAATTGCATTTGATCATTGTGTTGTATTATGGGCACATGCAAAGTGAACTTAAGTCCTCTTTGAATTTTATGACTTATTTTAGATTATTGCAATCTCTTAAGAATGATTGTTGTTTGTCATTGAGAGGACATTAAGCAAAAAAAATCAATTTTTGCAATGTTTGAAAATATCTAGAATTTCTGCCATATTCTCAAAATGAGTTCCCCACTACCATTTGGGTGAAAGCTTACTTGAGTGGTACCATTAAAAACCACCCACCCGAAAATCACAAAAATGTTAACTTTATTTTAATTAATGAAAGAAAAAATTTCAAAAAATAATTCCCAATTTTTTTATAATTGGCTTTCAAGAATTGTCACCTTTGATTTCTCAAGCCCTAGATGTCTAAGGTCAAAATCAATGCAAAATGTTTCTTGTTTTTACTTCATTTCATGGACCTTGTTTCTCAACTTCAAATTTGCTTTGGAATTGTTGCAAATTTTGTAAATGATGTTTTATTTCTCCCATGCATCTAACTTGCAATGAATTTAATGTATATGGGATTGCACACATGAAGCATTTTTCATCCATGTCACCACTGCACCCAAAAAACCAACCATTGTCAAATAGGCCTTCTCCTCTCCCTAACAAAGGAGGGTCCATGGACCCTTTGTGTCTCGTTTTTAAAGAAGCCACCAGACTGATTGGCCCCTCACAAGTTTTTCTGGGACATTGGGCAGTCCCAAATAGAAGCAACCCATTGCCCCACCCTGCACCCCCAATAGAAGCATTGTCATGTTTCCCTTTGGTCCCTCACAATCTACATACATGGAAGTTGAAACGAATATGGGATAAAACTGAGCTGCTATTGGGAACATCATGGGGAACCCCTTTGGAACTTGATGGGAATAGGAAAATCAAAAAAATTCCCTCTCCCCCTCACCCCAAAACCCAAAAAAGAAAAAAATTGGGCCGCACTGGTTGCATATTGAGCCTTCTCATTGCCGGTCTGAATTTTTTATTATGAGCCAATACCCCTTCACAAGAGGATGGATACCTATTCTGTTATAAATAAGGGAGAATGGGCATTTCACTGAAACAACGGAGTTTTGCAATTTAAAGGCCCCGCCGCCCCGCCCCTCTCCCACCCCCACCCCCACCCCCTTTGCCTTGTTATCCTTTAGTGCATTTGGGTGGCCACTATTGTTTATTTTGTGAAGGGCATTGTGAATAATTTGGCAACGTATATCACAAGGAGGATAGAGTCCAGACGTCTAGACTCTAGACCAAGTTTTAAAAAAAGAACAAATGTTTAATGTTCATCTATCCCTGACGACTAATGGTGAATAATAATATTATAAACAAGTAGAATCTACTGGATCTTTATTATAAACTCTTTTTTCCAGGACGTGAGAGGTAATGGCGTAGGAAAAACACTTAGTTAGGGGGTACTGGGACTCAGATCTGGTAATGGTACTGGGACTCTATCACTGGATGGGAATTCCAAGAGAAGATAATTGATCAATAATGAGGCTATCGAAGTAGGGAGAAGTAAACTAAGAACAGGGGATTTGCAGGCTGTGTAGGTTGTTGCTTGTGCCGCTTACTTGTGGGACCATACTATGCAAAACATGAGACATTAATAAACGCTGGAGAACAAGATTCTGACACATTCTCCAACAAAATCAGGCAGACAATCCATATACCAAATCCGCAGAAAATCCCCTTTCGCTAAATATTATTTCACTAACACACCAACAACTTCGCTTCTGCCTCTCTCTCTCTCTCTCTTCTCTCTCCGTTATTATTGTTTCCAATAATTATTATTATAATTACTGCCAGAAGCACCACGCAGTAGTAGCAGCAGACCTGTGAATACTTCAGGCGGGTCTGGTCTTGTTTTGTTTTGTTTTTGCAGGTGGGTTTTGGAAGGAAGGGCTGTCTAGAGGCGGGATTTGAGTCTTGTACTTGTTGATGAGCAGCCTCGAATTTCAGGACTACGTATGAGGTACTAGCTACGAGCAATCGTCCCTTTGACCTGTGATTTTTCTGGCTTTATTGTTTTCCGGGAGGCAGCAAGGCAAAGAAGGAAATCTCATTTAATTAAAAGAAAAAGCAGGTCTATTTAATAGTTTTTAGAAATTAAAAAAGACAACATATGTTGCAACTTGCCTCACCCAGCCCCATTCGTAGGGAGTTGGGAGTTAGTTGTTTCATCTTTATTCTTTCAGCTTTTGGTTGACGAACAATGTCTGCCTTTTGTTGAAGGCCTCATTTCACATTGATTATGGCATATTTTCATTTTAACAATAGGTGAAAGCAGCTTGTGATTTTTTACCCTTGTGATGTACATGTGTTTTCGCCTTTTGAACATCCTGTTTCAAAAAGTTTCCATCATTACATTCTTTTCAACATTCTTTTAATGAGAGATGTTCGATGTGCATCAAGCTTGCATCATCTCTAACTCAAGCTTAGTTTTAGCACATGACTCACAATTCAACTTATGGCACTGCTATTCCTCCTATTGTTAGCAATTTTCTCCATTGCCCTATAAATTCGGCTTGGTTTGACTCATCCCTCAGTGATAGACCTTTCTCATTTCCTTTGCACCCAATGCATTGCCCATTAGGAATCCATCTATTAAGATGAGCCCATGATAGTGAATGCCCAAGGACATTCCATGCCTGGGAACAATTGCATGTTCTCTTATTTTCTACACCCTTGCAAATGTTGTCATTGCTAACTTGACTCATGCAAACCTTCTGTCTTGCGCAACCACCACCTGTGGTTTCAAGCTTCAAAGGCAACCCAAACAAAGGAGTAGAGTTATTAAGATCAACATCCAGGAAATCAGTTCTTTCCTTTAATAATAATTAAAATGAATTGTTTGCACAAACAATCTAATGATTTTTTACACCTTTGTGAACAATATAAGAGATGTGACAGGCTTAGAAGGTCCACCCTCTTAAACCTAACAACTTTCCTTAATCAAGGAGTGTCTGTAACTTTGCAAAGGTGTAAGCCCCTGAAATTCTACGTTGGCTAGTTGGCTAGTAACAACAATTGGGCTGGCTAGCTCTCCACTTTCACCACTTACCAACCCCTCACCCCTTGCCACTGCAAACGTCCTACATGCTCTAGGTAGTTGAAGTCTGACCTCAAGTTGAGCCCTACATCTTTGAGATTTTGAAATTAGTAGCACATACTAAATTAATCTGGACCATATCCTCCTTCCCCATTGCTCTGTTTCTTTCCTCTTATTTTTCTTTCCCACCAAGCTAATTAATGTGGACCACATCCTTCTTCCCCCATTGTTCTGTTTCTTTCCTCTTATTTTTGTTTCCCACCACCCTTGTTTTGTCTTGGAATAAAAGTCTAACAGGTTTACACCAACATACTCCTTGGCACTGGACAGGCTCATGGAGTTTCCTTTTGTTTGGGATCGATCGCATTCTTAGGTGAGGAGACTATATAATCACAAGGGCAGACAAAGTGACAGACCGCCCCTTACATGTGCTGTCATGCCTGGGACAGAACAAGAGTGGGAACTATGTGGATGCCTTCAGGTTGAGAAAACTTCAGTACTTCAGTGGACTCATGTCTGCTGTCTGATGATCATTTAATCTACAGTGCATTTTTAATGCATAATCGTCAGCTCTTGGCTAGCATGGCCTTGCAAGCATATCCTGTAAATAGAGAGGCACAAAATATTCTGCACTGACAATTTGTCTCCTTAGTGATTGCTCTCAAACTTTCCCACTAGTATTTGGCTACCCATCAAGAGTATTTTAGACTGTAAATCTATGACTGCTCATTTGGTGTATGTCCTCTGGGGCCAATTTAACATCTTCCCCTTTTTTGCCCAAAAATGAACCTTTGAAAATGTGATCGCAACGGAGCCAGATAATGTCCTCTCCTTTTTTGTCCACTAAAAATGAATTGTTATAGGTTGATCATGAGCAAGCCAGAGCACCTTTTGTATCTATTTCTTTTGTCAGATCCACTCTTGAAATTGCTAGATGAAGAAGGGGTACCTTTATAAGACTCCAAATCATATTTCGGGCACTGCAAACATAAGAAATTTAATTGTTTGTGCCTGACAGTTCACATGGAGGCACAATAGACACATCAGATTGAGCATGCAAAACTTCAGAGGTACTGGACTAAAAGAAACCTATGTGAATTTGTATGCATTATAAAAGGCTAGTTTAAGGTCAACTTGGCTTGCAAGTTCCCACTTGCAATGGGATACTGTGTCACTTTTTCTTCCATTTCAGGTGAAAGTTGGCACCTCTAGAGTTTAGTGTGTACAAGCTCAAGAACGGTGCCTTGTCCCCTTCCCACCAACCTCCCTACTTAGAAATGATGACCCTAATTTTCTTACAGATATTCAAACCCTCTTCTCACCAATTTTCCTTCCCAGTATTTTGACTTAATGAAATTTTGTTGAAAAAACTCAATTTACACTGGTTAACACAGTTTTCCAAGTTTTTTTTTTAAAAAACTGCAAACAAGAAAAATCCACTACCAAAAAAAATCACTGCTTGTCACCATTTTTTCAATTACAATTTGAAGATTGTCACCTTTTCCTCCAATCTTTTCAACATTTTCACCAACAATTTGTTTAGACATCCTAAACTAGAGTTTTATCGACAACAATGCTTCCTTTCCTCACAATAACCATCTACATTTGTACTTTTTAAGCTTTCACATTTGGATGTGACTGAACTTGCATATTATGTAAGGCACAACATTGTTGATCTTGAGCTCATTAGGAGATTGCACAATAAATTTCCAGCAATTTAACACAATGATTCATGGCTATTGAACTTCCTATCCACTATTGTAGCTGAACGTGTCATTCTCAGACATTTTACTAGTAAAATACTTATGGTGCGCAAGTCCATATGTGCATACATGTCACCCCACTGCACAATGCTTGTGAAAACATGAAAAACAAGCATGATAATGAATAAAGCAATTGAATTCAAACAAGCATTACAGAGCCCTGGTGCCCCCATTCAAAATGTCACTCCCTTACACAAGCAAAATACATGTGCCTGTGAGGCTCAAGTTTAATACGATGATCATAAAACGCAAAACTCACACACATCCAGTGTGTTAAAAACCACTAATATATACATTTCTCACATTGTTTTAACAAGATGAAATATCCAAATGTGATTTAGATTTTTGAAAATTGAGGCACAAAATATGAATTATTACAGTCACGTTAATCAATTACTATGGCTTGTGTCACATAGCAAATATTGTTATTGAATTTCCAGTGTCAAAAATGACTCCAAATTCAGTATCTTTGGCACTATATATCTAAAGAGCATGAAAACACCTCACTAAAGCTATACTGATGGAGGGCTTTCCACCAATACCAAGAAGGCAGCCAGCAAAATTTAATTGATGATTTTAATTGATGTGTCAATATGAAAATTCTCAAAATTCAATAACTACTACATTAGGTCTAAACTCTAAAGATTATGAAATGCCTCAAGACAAAACCCCCCTCTACCTCATCAAGGGGTTTGCAGCATTTGCAAGAACACAACCAAGAGCCCCATGGTTTAGGAGACTTCAAAACAAAACAAACAAACAACCTTCTTTAATAGGAGGCTGTTGTAACGTATTGAAAATAAATCATTAGCTTTGTTCAATTTAAAAGACCTATAAATTAGGTAAACATAATGTAGCCCTAGGCTTGTCAAGAGATATTGGTTAACATTCCTTTGTGTGAAATGTAATCAAAGACCTAGGAACTTAACACATTATTTAGTTACTCGTAACAAGGTTCCAAAGAGTATACAAACCTCAACTCAAACCATTCTTTTGCTCAAAACAATAGAAAAGCAAATTAATGGAATTAGAACGCAACTTGAAGTGAGATTTGTCATGAACTCATCATGCATTCAATGCAAACTTGATCTTTGTACATGTTCTACTTCATATATACCAATGTTGAGTGGGTATTTGATTTTCAAAATAACAATAGGACCCTCAAGGTCTTAGTCTTTAATGAAACAGATTTACAAAGAACCAAACGAGTTCATATGCCCATTAACAACTAGTCAAATTAACCCTAAAACCCCATCACTAAAAATATATGAATCCCAAAGAAAGATGTCAAAACCCAAACACTAAATATCTTAAAATCCCAACAAATAGAACTAATTTTTAAATCACAAATTACAAAATTGCCCACCTTCAAACCTCAAACCTATCACTACAATGACTTTCCACTCTAGAAGGACATAACAATAAATGACACCTTTTTCTTCAATTTGAAATGTTTGCAATAAAATCCTAGTTTACAAGCTTTTATTCATTACCCAAACTCCAACCCAAAAACCTTGACATGTGGTTCATTTATCTCTTTCAAGACGTCACATTACTTCAATTGGATATTATTACTTGGCAAATTGTAATTGATATGCACAACAAACACATCATCAACAATCACATATTATCTACCATATCAAGTATCCATTGCACATCAAACTAGCAAAACCCATCTTACTTTGTTTCAATTGAACCATTTCAAGTGTAGACAATACTTTTCATCTACATAAATTTGCAAACAAAAATCAAGCCACAAATTGCAAACACACAAAATTGCAAAAACAAATGAAAATGGTAGACAAAAAGATGCAAATAGAAAGTAGCAAACACAAACAAAGCTACAACAAGATATAAAAATGTTACAAACAAACTTGCAAAACACTACACCATATTGGCTAGTTTTGCAACTAAGCTTTATAATTGTGTCACAATTGATTCACAGTTGCAAATGACTACTTGCAACTTCCCATGATTTTTAACAACTTCATACTAAAAATGTTTACGATGACAAGTTGCAATAAGGATTAATTACACTAGATATATTGACCTAATTATAATCCATTTTCAATTGAAATAAAAGGTTTGTCAACAAAATTGTCCAACATAGACTATCATCCATTTGTGTTCCAATCAATAATCCAACTATATTATAATTATTCTATGTTGGATAGAAAGGCAGCTTGATTTAATCTAGGCCATCAAAGCTAACCCAAAAAAAATTTGGGTAATCGATTGAAGATGACTTGATTAGACATGTCAACTAAGTCTAATTGGATTTGATATATTTAGTTTTTTTTGTTTGGGCGAAAAATTTAAATAAGTTGATTGGATTTAATAAGTTTTAATTGTGACCATTCAATTTTAATATTTTAATTTCAAATGACCAATCAAAAATGATTGGGCTAAACAAACTAACTAAATTTGACCAAATTTGATTGTTGTTGTTGTCCAATTTAGTTTTTTGGGCAATCAACCAAAAGCGATTAGGTTAAACAAACAAACAAAATTTTAATCCAAGTTGTCCAAGGTGATTGGATTTTATCATGGTTGAAGTTTTTTCTTTCCATGCATTGAACCAAAAATGACTAGACTAGATAGGGCAATTGGATTTTACTCGAATTGTCCAAGGATGGCCAAATTTCATTGTGGTTAAAAACAAATGAACTAGAAAGCAATTATAACATAATTAGTTTGTTTCTTTTATTATTATTTCCATTTGAGAGTGACTAAGCTAGATTAACAAACTAAATGTTGTGGACAAATCTTGAACATTTCAAAGGAATATGTTTTTATTATCGTTTTCAGGTCTTGTCCCAAATATTATCTTGCAAATTGGAGCTTTGACCTTTCCAAGCAACATTTTAAAGTAAAGTGAATGAATAAAATGAAATAAGATGAATTATTTACCAAAAAAAAAGAAGGAAGCATTTCCCATATTGCATTGCCACGTCTTTATCTTCTATGTTTCAACTACAACTTCAAGTAAGAAAATCCAAAAATCATGGCAACTTCACCTCCAAATTCACCTTGCTACTAATAGCTTTTAGCTTCACATAACACAAAACTTCAACAAAGAAATTCCTTCAAAATAACATTATTATAATTTTAAAAACATAATTAACACACATTCTAATAAAAGAAATGTGATGGATTATTTATGATATCACAATGCCCATGTATCAAAAAATTCACGATTTCTATTGAGAAGAAATATGCAAATGTTTAATAATATTTTTAAACATATTCTAATCCTAAATGACAACTAATTTGCCTTGCTTTAGTTATAGTTTCTTAAAAGGATCCAAAATTATGGCAATAGCATTAGTAAAAAATCAAGTTTGCCACCAACGCCAACTAGCAAGATCTTGAGCAATGTAAAACATAGCTTCAATGTATAGACTTTCTTTCAAAACAAGCTACACAATGCAAACCAACTTTCATATCAAGACCTCATTTTATAAAAGAAAGACAAAATTTCTTGTTCATTATGTTTTTAAAATAATGCAATGTATTCAAAACACTACAAAATTCATTCCAAACCATCTATTTTATTAACAAAGGTAATACATGCATAAATGTAATTGGATTGTTTCTATTCAAATTCCTAATGCCACAACACAACTTTGGTTTGCTTTTAACTCTAGTTTCTTAAAAGATTCAAAACTACAACATCACTTGCAAAAATTCAACATTACTTCTTTTCAATTTTACACAAAGATCAAAGAACTCCAAGAAAGAAGCATAAAGACTTTGCACTTCAACGTAAAGATTTTAGAAAGACATAACCACCATTGTCATTTAAACAAGAAAATGCAAAACATCATTTTGCTTACAAAACTATGAAAACAAGAGACACAATGGTGCATCCCCAAGCCAATTTTAAAAAGTTACAAAGCAAAGAAAATGGACAGGAGATGAACATGAACATGAACAAGAACAAAAAAGTCAAAAAATCTTCTTAAATGTTTTGCCATTGCCACATGATTTGAAAACAAAAGCATGTTTATTCACAAAACTTGAATGAAAATATAATCACTAGATTTAAAATCACATAGCAAAAATGTTCAAAACATTCAAGACTACCAAACAAAATATTCATTTTTGTTTCAAAAATGTTATAAAACTATACACATTGGTGCACGTGAGGTTTTGTGCAAACCTTCCCTCCATTCAAAAGCACTATTATAACTTTTTTTGGGTGAGTAACTATGGTACACACGAAGACAATATCTAACCAAATTTTATGCTGGTAGTTCAATTTCTTTCTTTTTTCAAACAACCAACCAAAAACCATTGGGTTGGATAAACCAATTGGATCTAATTATATTTTATCATGGTCATTCGAATTATTTATTTACTAGTGGTAACATGTGCCTACAAGGCACAACACAACACTGAAGCTTTTTAAAATTTTCAAACAATCGGTGTGGCTATATAACCACGGTTCCCAAATTTTCAAGAAAAAAAAGAAAGTCTAAGAACCAGTGCGCTTTTTTATTGGTTCTTTCGTAAAACCTCTGGTTCTTCTTTTGAAAGAACCGGAACCGGTGATTATTTGATTATGGGGAAAAAAATTCAAAGAACCGGAACCAACACTGGAACCAACCACCATTAGCGGGTTATTAGAAGGGTGGTTCTTACCATTCATTCTCATGGTTCTCAAAAAATCAATGAACTAAAATATGGAATCGGCTGCTAAACACCGGTTTCCATCGGATCGCACTGGGCCAGAGTGATTCAGCACCCGCCAACGCACCATCCATCCACCGGATGCCTGAACACCGGTTTCCATCGAATCACATTGGGCCAGAATGATTCAGCACCCACCAACGCACCATCCATCCACTGGATGTTTGAACTTGTTGTGGATGAACCTGAACCAGTTATAACTGTCACTGACTGACTGACAAACTTGTTGAATTAATATATAAGATTTGGGTGATGATGAACCAAAGTGACTAGCTTGGGAGCTCTAAACAATTAGGTTGAACAAACCAATTGAAAGTGATTGGGTTAGACAAGCTATCTCAATTTGACCAAGTTTTATTATGCTTGTTTAATTTTTCCTTCTTCTCAAATGACTAACAACTATGCCAAGAATGATTTAGTTGGATATGGGGACAAGATTTGATTTAAGCCATCCAAGGCCAATCGGATTTCATTGTGACCATTCAATTTTCATTTATTTTCCTCTATGACCAACCAAGAGTGGGTTGGATAAGCTAGTTGGATTTGGTTATTGTTACACACACACACACACACACATATATATAATTTTGAAAAAAATTTGGTCAACCAACCAAGAACAACTAGGCCGGACAAGTTGATTAGATTTGAAAATGATATTTTTCATTCATCCAAGTTAAAATGTAGACATTTTTCATACAATGGAACTCACTAATTTAATTGAAAGCCCAACTTAAAAAACAACACATAATCTTAAAGTCATACAAGCACTATCTATAATACAATTACATAATAACCAGCAAGAAAATATTATGAATATTCCACTTTTGAACATGTGGTCAAAGTTCAATCGACCATGGCATAGTCATAGTCACAACTATTTTAATCAAGCCTTATCATTAATATGGAATTTTTAAAAAATAAAAATGGTTTAGTCGCAATTCAATGATGTGTAATAATTGATTGTAAAACATACAATTGAAATAAATGGCAATTTGGCATAATGAAAGTTATAAACACAAAGTTGTTAACATAAACATAATTACAAACATAAACAAGTTTGCAAATGCAATCAGAGCTTCAGACACAAATTTGCATACATAAAGAAAGATAACAAGTGTTAATAAATAGTTACAAACACATAGACATTCAAACACAATAGAACCTACATGGAAACTTGTTTTCATGAACATAAGAAAGTAGATTCAAAATATTTTTAAGTTTCATTATGATCAAACATATTATGATAAATTAGATATAAAATGTGCAAAACTTTAGTATAATAAATTAAGTAAATAACAAATATGTTTAAAACTAAAATCACTATGGTGTTCAAAGCTACTTATACATTATAAGTTTGTATATTTATTCACATTTGATTATGATATACAAAAGTTGAAAGTACATGAATGTTTTTACTAACTTTAGTAATTAAAAAAAGACAAAATGCAATATTTCATCTATTTGAAACCCATTTTGGAAGGAAAGATGATCTACTTGCATCTATTTGCATTTTAAAAATCTACTTAAATGCATGTTAAGCTTAGGATTTTACAATCATTGTCATAAAATCAAACATGCTTATATTCATCATTTTAAATCAATAATATTTTAAAGATTAATATATCAAGGCTTATTCTATGGTTATTTTCCATTTATGCTATCAAGGATCAAAAAAAGTTATTTTACCTTGTTTCACCCCATACATTTAAAATAATTTCGTGTGCTCCATCATTGTATTTTTTCATGGTTTTTATGCCATTGGCTTTTTGGTAACTAATCAAAACTTTGTGGCATTTGGTTCATAAAACTAAAATCTTAAGTTCACACATCTTGCAATGGAAGATACGTGCATCTCATTATTCAATTATGACAAAGGTTTGCAATTTGATTATTGTTCACCTTGTAAAATGCCCATGTGGTTTGTAAAGCTTTCATGTAATAGTGTGTTTTATCAAGTTTTCCATATGCATGTTTAATAACAAGTTCAAAACATTATTTTACATTGTCATGCACCACTCACAAATTTTCTATGCTACTATTGTTGGTACATTCTACCAAACCAAATGAAGGAATAAAAGTAAATCGGTTACAATATACAACATCCATGTTTGTGGGACTTGAAAAGCCCATGTTGCTTATGATTATGAAATCGTTTGGGAACCAAAAATAGAAGGTCAACAAAATAATTTAGTAATGAAATGAGAAAAAACCCTAATGTTTTAAAGCTTTAAATTTGAACTTCAAATTTTTTTTTCCACCCTCAAGTGAAAACTATGATGAAAACATAATACAAATCCCACAACAATAGTGATTTTTTTATTTTAAACTTTGAATATTTCAAACTTTTTTTTTTTTTTTTAAAATTTTTAGGTTTTTTCCCTTAAACCTAAACCCTCCCTGTGATGCACCCCTAGGTTTGTCGAATGGTATTGAAGGTAAAACACATGTTGTTTTTAAATTTTGCACCATTTTGTACATTTAAGGCATGCTCCCTAACAGCCGTTAAGAAGAAGGTGTGGGAGTTCTAGGATGAGACTAGGACAAACTCATAAGCTTGAGTTCAAAGTTGAGTTTATTTGCACATTAAAAAAAAAGGTAATTACTACAAATTAGAGCCAAAATGGTGCATGGATCAAGTCATAGAAAACACATTTTCACATGATTCACCATGGCCTAAACTTGGGAGGAATCACCCTTCCGTTACTTATATTATACTTTGATCATTTGCAATGAAAATTACATTGAAATGGTAGACATTCTCGGGAGTTTTGAAAGTTCTCTATTTTGTCAAGTTATGTGTCTTGTAACTTTGTGAGCTCATAATTATCACATATGGATTTTGATTCAAAAATATTCAAAGGAAAAGTTAATAATCTTTGAAGAAATTTTCCAAGGTTGAATCACATGCTTTAATCAAAGGTGATTTGACCTTTCAATTATATGTTTTAATGGTCAGGAATGAATTACTAATTAAGCTTTTGACCATTCTTTTTGCAATAACTTGTGCTTTAAATCTTTAAATGGGGAATGCATTCCATTTTGGGTATTTAATTTTCAAAACCTTTTCAACATTTTTTTAAAATCCAATTTAGACAAGGGTTTGGTCCTTCAAACCTTGTTCTAAAAAAATTTAGAACATTGCAAAATTTCAACTTCCAAATTGAAAATCCACTTGGAAATGTTGATTTTGACTTTCCCACATTGTGGGAAAGTGCTTGAAGTTCAAAACACGATCACGACCCATTCCTTTGGTCATGCGTTAGCCTTGGTATTAATTCCACAATCTAAGGCTCGACAAGTTCCAACTTCCATTGGAAGTTCCATTAGAAGAAATGTTTTTTCAAGAAGGATTAAAATATTGAACAATAAACAATTAATTTTAATAACTTGGGACTAGGAGTCCCAATAATAAAATTCGTACAAAAAACAAGGTGGTAGTTTACAAAGTTTTGAAAATTCCAAAGAGGAAATTCTGCTTGAAAAATAATACAAAAATGACACAAGTAATGTAAAAACCATAATTGTCAACATTGCCATTATTATGCCATTTTATCTATTGCTTCCAATTATTGCCTATGGTTCTACAAGGTTGCAACAATGTTTCCATTGCTATAAAAGGTCATTTACCTTGTTGTAGATGCCTTGGTTTTAGCCCAATAGAAGGTAGTTTACCCTCCTACAACCCTATATCCATAGAGCGAAATAGGATTGTTTCTTACAACATTTCATAAAATACAATAAATAAATAAAAACATCAAACAAATTTTATCACATCAACATTCAAGTTTTCTACTCCACAATCTAAACATATATAAAAAGGTTCTCACATTACAATCTCTTCTAACAACTCTTCTGTACATATTCTAAAAAATTTCCTCGAAAACTACATTAGATAATGAAATAAGGAAAATCCCTCAAAAGGTTTTCACCCACCACCCCAAATCACATCCTTTCTTACTTTCTTACTTAAATCTTAATCTTTTCATAAGTTAAAATTAGGATCACTAAATTTAATAGTTTCACTACCTACATAACTAAAGAGTGATAAATAATCATCACCTATCACTCATAACAAGAAGTTGCCAAGATACTATCTAGATCTACTAGTTTTATGTTAAGTTGCCCTTTAAAACCTTGATAATGAAGTGAAAAAAAGCTTTTGAAGCTTTATTCAAGTTCTATCTTTTATCCCATCAAACATTTTAATCTATATCTTGTGCATATTTTATAGGTCCAAATCCAACACTATCTAATGATATTACTTCATCCAAAGTCCTTTGTATTTTAGTACTATTATTGGAGGTGGCCTTTTTTCCCTTTGTCAAAATCAATTCTCACTCCCCTCGTCCTTCACTTTTGGTCAATTTTTGGGCTTGTTATAATTTTGGTCATGACAAGTTCATGACAAGTTACAACATAAGTCAAAGAACTATTAATGAAATTCTAAATTGAAACTTGAATTAAAATTGAAAATTCAAACAAAGGAAATTTTAATTGTCATTTTCTGAACCATCTATATTGTGGGAGAATGATCCTTTGATCCTCTTCATTCCCATTTCACAAGTAGCATCACAAGGCGTTGTGTTTTCACCTAAATTGAGTGCCTTTGCCAACAGTTGGACAATAGTAGTGTTAAAAAAAGCCATAAATACAACCTAATCCTTGAGTTTATTCAACTATTCTGCTGATGAACCTAGGTTATTAACATATATTTCTTCTTAAAAGTTATGAGTCCCTACTTCTATTGCTGGAAAGAGAGCTGACCCATGCAGGTTGAAATGCATGAGAAAGGACACATATAATTTTTTATTTTGTATTTCTTCAATGAGTTAAACATGTAACATTACTTTGGATATGCAAATTTCCCTAATGTTAAGGGTGTACATCTAGTGGTCAATTGCATGCCCCTTGGTCATGCTGATGCCCAACCATAGTTCTTCACACCATTGTGCAAATATCCAAAAAAGAAGTACATGGACTACTCAGAAGCATGCAAGGTCCTTGTTAAATGTCATGTAAGAGGCCACAAGTTATTCAAAATTTGAAAACATTTTCAAATGGTAAGCTTGGGCAATGGTTAGTCATTGACAGTTGAGCTTAAGGCTCACTTCTACTTTTGAAAACTTGAACTAAAACTGACATCTATTAAGCACCCTTTGAAGGTCATAACATAACAACCATCTCAGTTCCTCTGCGAGCAAATAATGAAAAGGGTTAACAGGCAACATGTTCACATGACTATCTAAGTAGCCAACACAAAGTGCCCAATGAGTAGCCAAGTAAGAAAAATGAAACATAGTTTCTTAATATTAAAAATTCAGCCTCATGTAGCATGCATGTGGAACGCTGTTGTGTTCCTTAGTTAGGCCAAGACTATCTGCACCTCCCCATAAAACAAATGCCAACTCCTGGGCAAGTTTCCTAGGGTTCCATGCAATCAAGTTAGTGGCATTGACATGCTCGTGCACATGGTCAAGTGTTTGTGTGAAACCAAAGACATGAGTATCATCAATATCGTGCGCATGTGAAATTGTTTTTTTGACGCATGTAATTACACATAATTGTTAACTGCATTTTTTTTTTAATCTACAGTTATCATCTACTTTTGTGGAGTTTGCAAGATTAAAGTTCATATAACCCCCAAAATTTCATGCCATTAATCCCATACACGCATTTGAACGTTACTGCACGCCAATGGCCTTTTAAGAACCCCATGGTGAATTCAGTCAAGGCTAGCTTGAAAGGGTTATTCTCAAGCTTCAAAGAGCCATAAAAACAAACCCCCATCCCATCATCCCACTTACCCCCACAAAGAAAGAACCAAAAAACAGATGTTTGGGACCTTTCGTTAGGTGGCTTGTGAAAATTGGGTCAACTTGAATTGAAGAATGAATTTCAGCATGTCAACAATTAGCATCAAAGTTGACCCAGTTTTAAAGACTATGTCTAATGAAGATCCCCCCCCCCCCAAAAAAAGGTTTGGTCCTTTTGTTGTGGAAAATGGGCCCAACTTGATAGGA
>Ga0116231_10000806_pt1 | contig 59353 bp, 47 predicted proteins | sample S1TSphgellanicum_2_FD_89695 | JGI IMG/M metagenome (GOLD analysis project Ga0116231, IMG submission 89695) | Host-associated microbial communities from peat moss isolated from Minnesota, USA - S1T2_Fd - Sphagnum magellanicum MG | ecosystem: Host-associated > Plants > Peat moss > Unclassified...
GTACATGGTAATATATTCTACCTCTCTTTCTTCTTCAAAGCATGGAGCTCCATAGCAAGTGAGCCCTTCTCATGTTGCAGCTTTGCCACATGCTTCTTCATTTGCTGCAACCGCTGATACTCCAACTTTCGTTGATTACTTGACACCTATGCCCATAACATCCATACACAGGCAGTGATCAGCAGCATTCTCATTTCTTCTAATGAATATCAAGGGTATAAGATATGCAAAGTTTTAGATGCTCTTTTGAAGATAATTGCGAGAAGATTTTGTAAGCAAAAGTATATGGTGAGTAAATCCAAACACAAATGATTTTGCCTGCAGTAGCTCACCTCCATGACTCTCTCTGGGGAATCCTGTTCAGACTTGGAAGAAGACACCAAACTCTGACGGCTTTGTGACTTCATCTCCTGCATCTTCATCTTTGTTTCTATTGTCTACATTCAAAGTTGTGCACCCTTCAGATTGCAACATGTTGTAAGTCCTGTTATGCTTGTCATAAAAATATGGCACTGAAGATACATACAGAGAAAAGTTAGGCAGTACCAATAAACTTGCAACTCATGTGCCTTTCTCACCATTCTAAGGCACATCAAGAGACACATTGAGGTCAAATACCTTGAGTTCATATTCCATTGCGCATTCAAGGAGAGCAATTTGTAGCTCTTCAACCTCCAAACTTGGCTGTGGGGTTCCTGTGTTCAGATGCCCCTCCTGGAACCAATGCAAGTGGATAGAAAGTGGGTGCAAATTAGTACTTCTTTTTTATTTAATTTGCTCATGGCAGGTGTCCACAGTTGCTGGCCCAATTGAGCTTCCAGCACCTTAACAGTTGATGGTTTTCCTTCACAAGTTGCAAACTCAAAACTAGACCACTTCCTTACAACAGGACCTGCAGCTTTGAACTAATCCCAGACTGCCACAATTTGTTTTCTTGCAATGGATTGTCCTACACAGCTACTTGGCATCCTGTTAATGTGTTGAGGTGCAAATCATCAAGAATCCCAGCTCTAGGTACTAAAATTGTACGAGAACACTTTGCCAGGGACACTGGTTTGTTTGCAAATAAATATCCATACACCCCTCATGCATACATATTAAGGAGCAACAGGTGTGATCAGAGGTACCTGAACACCAGCAGATTTCACCAGATTTTCAAATTTGGTTTCCAGCACATCATTACCAGTATGCAATGCTGCAACTTTTACAACATGCCCTCCTGCAAAGCCAGCGGAGATGACTGTTACACACATTGGGACCTCACAAATACTTTATTATCGCCCTCACATCCTCTCCACTCTCAAAATGCAGCCTTTGATCATCAAGAAAAATGGAAGGATGAGTTTCAGAGACCCACCCACTTCAAGAGTTTCAGTGCCCGTTTTATGCCTGGGGCTAGAGTGTAGGTATGACAAACAGCTGTTTGATGAAGCTCCTGCTCCACCATTAGAGCATGGAGATTCTTCATACAGTTCAGCTCTGCTAATAACCTTGCTGCCCTGTGAGAAGTCATCATGATGTTGGCCTGACTCAGGTGGCACACTTGTAGCTGGAGAGTGAAACTTGAAGGGTGACTGATCCATTTGTGAGGATTGATCTAAAGATGGATCCCTCAAAGGGAAGAGGGGAAATTGATCTTCTGTGCAATGCAGAGTGGAGTCATCCCTTACGGAAGATGCTCTTCTGTGACAGGGTACAGGGGTCAGTTGCTCTTTCTGCATGCACATTTGACCTCTGAGAGACTTCTCTGAAGTCCTTAAAACTGGCTCCACATGCTGATCATCAGTGAATGTTGACCCATTTGTCGACACACCTAGACTCCCACTGTTCTCTTCTCTACTCTCCATACACTTTTGCTTCCTTGCTCTGTTCTTACATATGAACTTCTCTCCTCCCTCCTGACTGCTATTCAGCAGCCAATCATTCAATTTGCACATTCCCTGTTTATGACTAGGGTTGAATCTGCTGCTGTGTTTACACTGACAAGCAGAACATGAGCCCGCTCCTGTCAAGGGTTGTACATCCTCTTCATGAAGCCTTGCTGAGCAAGCTTCACAATGCTCTTTGACATATGTGCTGGGGAGTCTGCCCACAGTCATCTCCTCTACTTCTCCATTTTCTTCAGATTGCTCCACAATCGTGGAGGATGGAGCTGTAGAGGGAGACGGCTGCTTGCCAAATGGAGAAGGGGCTTGGTGGATGCCTTCTGGTGACTGGTCCATAAATGGCAACCAAGCTCCACATCCCAGATCAGTAGCATCAATGAAGCCATCTCCTCTAGTCTCTCTCTTGAGGGACTCCCAAGGAAAGACCATTCGTGAGTTCTCCATGCCCAGTGACTTTGACATGTTGGCATATTCTTGGCCTCTCTCACGCTTGTCCAGACCCCATGAAAACACCATTTGTTCAACTCCATTTGCAATTTGCTCAATGGCACTCAAATCCAAATTTTGTGTGCAATTTTCTTCATCCTGGGCTTTCTCAAGCTCCATCATCCAGGTCTCCACAGGCTTCCCCTTACGTTTATGCCCATGGTTAGCCACTGGTTGTGCTTGGCTTGCTACAGTCTGCAGTTGTCTATGTGTTGTACGTGTCATGGATCTTTAGTCTCTGCTTCTGGATTTACAAGAAGATTCAAAACCCATCATCCTTCCTGCCTGCAGTTTGGAAAACAATTGCAACTTTCAATTGTAATGACACTACCATACATAGCTTTGTTACAAGAGGAGCCAACACCTTTGTATGAGGATTATGCTTGTTACAAGTATACTGGATCAACATTTGTCACCCATTGCAACCAATGCTGCTCAACCAAGCCAACACACGTTTCGGAATGGATATCATGAGCTTCAGCAAAACCACCATGCAATTCAAACAGACTATAGCATGAAAGAATTCTTTGAATCTACAGCACAAGGACAATGCTGTTTCCCTAACTGTATCAGAATTAAATTCAGCTACAAACAGAAGAGATGGAAATCTGTGATTTGATTTCTGACTCCATGAAAAAGAAAACCCTAGACTTTTGTCTCCCTTTGCCAGAGTTTGGCAATCTTGTGGAAAATGTCCTGGTGCTTCTCATGCATGCTTGCAGTTTTTTTTCCCCGATGAATGCTAATTATCCCCTTGATCTCTTTCTACCAATTTGCAAATTACATTGTATCAATTTGTAGTCAAATTAAAAATGACCTAATTGTTTTGTCATCAATGCTAGTCCCCTACAATTGTAGATGAAGATGGTGCTTAGAGGTGATACTATGTACTTCCAAGGCAAGCTATTTTTTCGGTTTAGAAGTATGCAAACCACCACCACCACCACCACTAACAACAACAAATCTTTGGGCTCTAGAGCTACTTACATCTAGTCAGCTTTGCACTCCGAGCTCTTTCTTAGCGGATCCCCAATTTAAAACTCCATTCTTTGACCAATTTGGGGCCCACTCCATTCCCATGTTGCAACTGAAAACCTCCAGGTCAAGACTTCGTGTATTCATGTCCGCAGCGTCGCACATTTTTCAATAGCTGATGATGTCGGAGTTCATTTTGTCTCAGAGATCTAAAACAACAGTTTAGGAGACTTGGGTATTGATGCAATGCAATTTTTATAAGAGTGAGGGATTGTTTTCAAGGCTTGTCCCAAGAATTTAAATACAATGATGTGCATAGTTGATGGAGGTTTTTTTTGGAAGGTCATAGCCCATCAACCAAAAAGGAATGATGTGCAAGGTTGATGATACATAGGTATATAACCCTATAAGTTGTAAATGGGTAGGGAAAGGAGGAAGGCCCCCTGGTGAGTGATGAAGGGATTGGGGGCCAAAGTTTCAAACTTTTGAAACTGCCATGATGGGTAGTTAATGTTCCATGACATGACATGATTGCATTGACTTTGCAACAAGTAGCTTAACGTCTAAGCCTGTGACCAGACACAGATCTACGAGTGCCCAAGCCATGAATTTCTGCTGATGCTAAGATCTCCTGCAATTTGAAATTCCATCAAGACCTAACACAGATAAGTATTATGTGTAGGGCTTTTACCTATTGTAAAGCACTAGGCAAAATTTATCATAACCTATGTAGATCACCAGGCATATGAATGGGAGGGTTCTTATGCCTATAGGTAGGCATAATTTCTTTCCCACACTTGAGGAGTAAACACAATGTCCCTCCCAATTTCTAGGAAGGAAATTCGTAGATATAAGGTGCCCTCCACATACATTAAAATTCTCTCCGAGTGCCTTATCATGAGCATTTTTGTTGCTAGGGGTGTTGCTTATAGTATTAGACAGGGGCCATTTTAGTATGCCATTACTTCATGTTTTCAGTTTTTGGAGGTAAAGATTTTTAAGAAATTTTTAATTTGACTAACATTAGGATAATTGTTTCTGCAAAATAGCAGTGCATGTAAAATTTTATAAAAAAATTTGGTGGCTTGACTACTCACTCACATGTAGCCATCTTAGTGAAAAAATCACACCCAAAGACCGAATTTTCCTGTACTTGCTTCACATTTTGACAACAACACACACCATTTTTAAAACCAAAACTCCAAATTTCATAGACAAATTGTTTTTCTCTTTGCAGATACCTTCTTACCCTAAGGTCAATTTCGTCATTAAATAATCCTCAAAATAGGGAAATGAAATTTTGTGAAATTAGGAAGTTGACATGTTGAAAATCATCATAATTATCATAGGCTACATTCTGCATAATTTCACTACTCATATCACAATATTATAGTAGATGATGGAAAAAATTATAATTTCAAAATTAAAAACGAATTCATTTTTTGAAAAAAAATTATTCATTTTGTCAATGTGGAAACTGACCCTAGGCTAGGGTATCAATGTTTCAAACTGAAAATGGAAAACCAATGTTGCTCAACTGAAAACCAACTGGATTTTATGTTTTCAAAGTTCTGAAACCCTGCACGGTTTTCTAAGCTTAAATTGTTTTCTTCAGAACCTGACAGGTTCTTTAAAATGGTCCTAAGAACCAGAACCGATGGTTCTACTGAAAAAGTGAGAACCATCCGCACTGATTAATACACAACTTGGATACCCAAAACCAACCTTGTCCCTTCCACTCTACCGTTGTGGCCGGTTATTTGTTTTTTTAATAACTGGTGAGTAGGATATTTTTTGAACTTCACAGGTTATCAGTATCAATATCAAAAAATTGGGTGCCAAGTAGGTTATCAGAAAAATTTGTGTAATAACCACTGGTTATGAATAAGGGTAGGTTATCAAATCACTAGTTAATCTGCTGGTTATACAGTGGTTGTAAGGTTTTTAAAAATAAAAATAAAAATCTATTTTTCTTCTCTTTCTTAAATTTTTTGTATTAGTATTTCAAGATGATAGCCTACCTGGATGATAATTGGGTCATCCAAGTAGGTCTTTAGATTGAAAATTCAATACCAGACAGTTATCAATTTAACCTGTTATTAAAAAATCAAAGAACCAACTTGTAGGTTACTAATAACCGGCTTTGATAACATGGTTGATAACTGGGTCAAAACTCGATAATCGGCCAACACTGGTCTCTATGTACCAAATCGAATCTGGTCATATTGATTATTATGCATTTTCTAGCTCAAAATGATCGATAAGTGAACATGACACTTTAAAACTTCAGTCACATTAAGAAAATCACAGAATTAAAGTCCCCTAATCCAATGTAAAGTACATGAGGGTATGGTAGGTCTGGGTGTATCATTACAAATGCACCTGGTCACATTCAAGCTGCAGATTCTAGGCCTGCCCTTTATGGTATTTTACCCATGTACATGTGGTGGAATATGAGTTGTTAATACAGAAGGATACAAATGAGTGAAATTAGCTTTTGTCTGTAGTTAGTTTTGTCCTTTCCTTTTGTGTGCTACTGGTGCTACAGCAAGCCTGTCTAGTTTGCTATCTCATCATCTCTCAAGTATATGCTAACTCTTGTGATAAAACATCACACAGCAAAAAATGAATGGTCCCTTGTACTGCCTTTGCTATGTGCATGATGAGCATCAGCTCTTGTAAAGGACCTAAAGATTTGGAGCATCTGCATTTTGCAGTTTATTTAAGCCCTCTGATTTTAGTTCACCTGGAGCAGATTCCCAAGGCATATATACTACCTTACAGAGATTGCTGGTGGTAATAAGCTTTTAGCAGCCGTCAAGGATAAGAGGGATGATGCAGCTGTGGTTATTGGTTACATTGGCTTGGAACTCACTGCTTGCTTGGCAAGAATGGTCACAATGGTCATCCCGGGCCCTCATTGCAGTAAAACCCTGTGCTCTTCCTTTGAAACTGCACATGAAATTAGTGTCAATGTATATTCTCTTCTTGTGGTGTTTGCATTGCAGTGCCCCCCATTTGTTCATCCAGAGCTTGCAGCCTTTTGACAAGGGCTACTACAAAGCCAAAACTGTCACCATTTTGAAGGGACCTTGAGATATAGAGTTCAAGAAGACGAATGTGGAACTTGTTAGATGGCAACAAATCTGTCCAACTTTCTTAACAACTGACAGTTGGTGCATGTGAAGATAGTGAAATTCAAAGATGGCACCACATTGGCAGCACACATTGTGGTGGTGGGGTGTCAGGGCTAAGTCTCAAATGGAGCTCTTGAATGGGCAACTGGCAGAGGAGAAGGGAGGATCCAAGGCAACTAAATTTCCTTTCTAATCCAGGATATTGCTTCTGTTCAATCTATTGAGTAGAAGATAACCTGTTGGATGCAATTGCACTTATTGGACACAGGTGCACAGAAGACATGTCCTCCTTTGTGCTAGTTTTACAGGTTCTGGAAAGTGTGTTGGCATGTCCCACATTTGACTTGTCTTGGCAATTTCATGGTGACAATGTCGATGAGGCTGTGACTTGGGGACTCAAGGCCACAAATGCACCATCTTAAAAGTTTGGGACATACCGGATCAAGGATGGGGAGGTGGTGAGTGTGGTTTTGGAGGCAGGCACACATGAGGAGAACAAGTCAATATAGCCAAGGTTGCCAAGGAACAAGCAGCTGCAAGCAGCAAAGATGAACTCTGTGCAGGCCTATCATTTCTCACCAACATCTGTTCATGAGAATCTGTCAGTCACACCCACGAAGCAAATCATTGTCAGTTACATTCCAAGGCCCAAAACAAGTTGAAGGAAAATGCCATGATCAGTGTTTCAAGGTTCTTAATCATAGATGGAATTCTTTTTCAAATATGTCTATTGATCGGAAGAAACTGAAGCAATCAACCAAGCAATTCAAGAACTCAACAATACAAGAATGCACAGAGTGTTTCATCATGGCATCCAGAGCGCACTAACCCAAGTACATAATGTATGGCTCTCACTTGCCAAGAGGAGGTAGATCACCTTTTACAATTTATGGCACTGCAGTACATTCTGTATGAGTAATCATAGCATCATCTTCCAGCATTGCTTCAGGATTTGGCCAAATTCTCTTTGGACAAATTGGACCTGCGATCAAAGACAACTTTCTTTTCTGAATGTGTCAGCTCATTGTCAGAGAAATCAGCATAATACTTGGGATACTAAAAGAAAACTTAAAACAATTGCACTAAAGGCACTTTCAGTAGATGCAGTGGCTGTCATGATGTCTTAAAAAGTCCTTGAGAAAATCTGAATACCTAAAAAAACTACAGATCTGCAACAATGGTACTTTTGAATTCTTCCAAAACCTGCATGTTTTTGGACTTTACAATCAGCATTTGAGACACAAAGAGAGAATGCATTAAGCCATTCTGACTCACAATGCTGAAGGCCGGTCCTCTCTTCTGCAACCAAAGAATATCTTGGAATATGTAAAAGCAAAGCAACCATCAAACAGACCTGATTACATATGAGGCGAGGGGAGAATCTCTGGACTGAAGGCAAGACTTGCAGAACAGTCATGAAGTATTTTGCTCAAGGAAATTATTGGAAGATGTGGATCTCTATCACCTTCTGAAAGCAAAAAATCTGAAAGAGAACAGAATGTGGCACTGCACTGTGTTTCTGGAACCTTGATTTGCAGATGAAGCCACAAGAGACAAATGCAGCAATAACACTGAGATCAAGGTTTGTAAGATTTGCATTCATGAACTCAAGAGAAGCACTGCAGAAGGTGCTAGATATGATAGTCTATTGGGGTGCATACGGTCACAAAAACACACATCCGCGTGGGAAAAAATTGCTCGGGGCTTGATCATACGCGCCTGTAGGAGTCAATTCACACAAAGAAAAAAGCCTGGATATCTCTCAAAATGGCTACACCTCGAAAGTTCTAACTACCGCTTACGTGACAGCCTATTCTGAATCTCGAACCTGCTCAAAATCTGGTAGTCACACTAGAGAAAAGCGCCTTAAAATCGGTGGTTGGTGTCCCTTCCCCCTCGGCCTTCGATGCTAAATCCAGAGCCTTGTTTTTCGCCTCCTCTATCAACAATGCTTGGATGGCAACCTCTGCAACATCCGCCCGTGATATAGTCTTCTCTTCCGTCTTCAAGATCTCGTCGTTCACTCCGACAAGCAATTCTCTAACTCCTCCATCCTTGTCTTGCAATCCTCCTGCCCTGATGATGGTGTAGGGGACCCCAGAATCTGCTAAGTACTGCTCCGCCTTCCGCTTCCAGATCAGTATGTTGCCATTCCCCAGCTTGTTCAATGGATTTGCTTCGTCCGTTCCTCCCATCGATCCAATCAACACAATTTGTTTCACGCCGACTGCCTTCGCAGCATCTATCTGCGCCTTTTGACCGATCCAATCAACTTCCTCAGGAGTGCCTCCCGGAAAGTAGAAATCAGGCCGGCCGCCTGTGCTGGGATCGAATCCAGGCTTCGGCTTCGGGACTGCGCTCGTCAAGATGATCAATGCATCAATACCTGCAATAGCCGGCTTCAAGCTCTCCGGTTTCGTGATATCTCCGACGAACAATCCATCATCATCTCCTCCTATAGCCGCTTTCCCCTCCTCAGTCCGCACCAAGCCCCGAGCCACAAACTGTTCAGGTCTCTGCTTCAGCCGCTCATACGCCAATCTCCCGGTCCTCCCTCCAGCACCCGTGACCAGCACTATCTTCACATCGCTCCCTTCAGCTGCCATTGCTTGCACTCTGCATATTCTTCGAGACCTGGAAGCTCGGTGACCGAGGGAAACATACTGCTGAAATGCCGGCAGAGAAGTCTGGTGAAGAAGAGAAAAACATTTGTCTTTGATACAGAAAGAGGATTTTTTCGAAAACGAGAACGAAGAAGAATGAGCGGAGGGCAAGCAAGGTGACTTTGCAGGAAGAAACGTGACGAGGGAAGTGGTCACAGCCATCTCTGTAAAACGGAAGCAAACACACAAAACACACAGGCAAGGACGCGAGCGCACGCACGGTGACTCTCCGTATAACCTAGAATCTACCTATTCTGAACATAACCTTATCAAGAAATCCTCAGAAGCCGTACATGTACCCAAAATGTGACTATCAAAGAAGAAACTCACTCAAATCCGAAAACCCAAATCTACACACATTGAATATAATCTCTCCCTCATCGTCCTCCCAAATCGTACTTATAAGCTGTAATGACGAAGTACTCCGAAATCTTTGGTACTCTCTTCTGCAGTTCAAAACACTTTTGCAGTACTTGAGTGTTCTGAATTAATGTTGTGTATTTTAGCTTCACCGACCACAACTTATTCCGTTAGTGAAGATGGTCGACGCTCTGCTGAGAACGACGGTGAGCACAGCAAGCACCTGGGACACGAGAAGGCTAGATAGACCCACGACGCCGCCAAAGTTTGCTAATATTTCATCCTCTGCCTGCTCAGATTTCTTGAGTAGATCAAACGCTTCACTGTCCAGTAGGAGTAGAAACCACCACTAGAGATGCAGTTTAAGGATCCATGTCTCTTAAATTCAGGAAGGTGGAAGAGGAGTGAAATCAAATGTCCCCATGTTGAATCACAAATGTCTGAATGTGAAGTCTCAGATGGACAGGTTGACAGTGATGTGCAGGCCCCGCAAACAAGAGAAAGTTGTCCATAATCCCATTCTAGGTTGTTTACTTGATGTTCCTTTTGAGACCAATCCTGCGGAATATATGGCTGGGAATATCAGCATTGTAGCTTGCTGCAATCTGTCTTGATGAATTGTCTTTGATTTGCTTGTGGATTAGAATGTAATCAACAACCTGGACACTGAATGGATGTCGCAAGAGGTTGCGAGAGTCACTTAGGACAAGGTCGGCCAAGCTGCTAGAGCTAACCAAGACAAGGCCAATGAAGCTGGAAATGTATCAAGACAGAAGTGTGATCAGACAAAGCAGGGACGTGCTGATGCATCCAAAGCAAGCCAGAACAAGCTGATTGAAGCCAAGTAAGCCAGTAGCAGTGCCCTAAACCAGGTAAATCCTGAATCTTGAATCCACACCCCAAAGGACTATCAATATTTCTTCAATTCTAGCTAAGAATCTATAACTTAGCTTGGGCCTGGAGTATTTTTGATGAGTGATGAACTTACGACTCTCTGACATGGTCACAGTATTGCTTCAAAACGGGCTTGTACTTCATTTGAGATAACAAAGTGCAGCATGAATTGATATTCATTGTTCTTGGCAATTGGGTGTCATTCAATTGTGAAGATATTGGTAGAACTGAACTCAATTTGTGGCAGGTTCATGATGCTTTGGGCAACACAGTGGAGGACATGAAAAGAATTGTCACCACTAACCAAAACTGAAGTGGTGGTCCATGATCTTCTTCAATTTAAATCCTTTGCTTGACCCATTCCTAACTAATGACAGGGTTTCATAGTTATAAATTGTGCAATCCATCAATACTACCAAATGGAACTTAGAATGTGGAAGCATGCCTTTACTGGAATGTGAGCTACAAGGAATCTGATTTTTTCACAGTGGATCATGTGGTCCCCAAGAATGATACTGGTTCAATAGCAAAAGGTTTTCGACAACAAACTATCACTAAAGATTAAAGGTTTTCGACGACAAACTATCACTAAAGATTATGAAGAGCCAGAGTAGAATGCTAACCCATTGGATTTCTGCCAGCTGACAATAGAGTTGCTCTTGGGTTTTGGACCTACTTCCTAACATAATTATACCATGTTTGCAACTGCATTTGACGTTTGATCTATACAATTGGGATATTGTGCAACCTGAGTCTCAGGACAAAGATGGAAACTCAAAAGAAGAATGACTCTTAACCATGTGGCTACAAAACAAGGGACACAGTTATCAATGACAAATTATATTGACAGCTAAAGTCACTTCTCTTTGATGTACAAGAACAAAGGATAAAATTCAGGAAAGAAAGAACTGAACTAGCATAATGTACTGAAATGGTAGGAAAATTTGCATTACTACAAGTGAACAAATTGACAATATGCCAGATGATTGTCTATAGTACCTTCATAAGATTCAAGAGAATCTGAAATTTGGACAGAAGTAATGTTGGCATCCCCAATCAACCTTGAAACCACATTGGTCATGTTGGTATTCATTCTAGGGTCTAAGTTGACACAGTGGTAGGGTTTTTTTTTTTTTTTGAGCTACAGATGTCATGGAATCTCGAATTACACCAAGCAGCATAGAAGAATATTTGCAAAATAGTTAGGATTCAGTACTACCAATACCGAAAATGATCTTTGACGGAGGTGCATATGCTTGTATTGTCGATGATCTTGGGATTGTAACCCTCATCCAATATATTTTGCTCAGATTGAGTTCACCATGAAATATCCCGCACCCTTCATTCAAATATGCCAATCCCTGTGCTATTCCCAATATTATCTTCAACCTTGTCAACAAATCAATTTTTGGTGCATGTTGTTGATTTGCTTGCTGATATTATGCATGAAGATCTGCAACACCAGGAGCTTATTTTATGTAGATTGTTTCAAAGATGCCTAACTTTCCAGCTTGTAAGTCATTATACACCTGAAGGATGAAGATGACATGACTGAGAACTAGATGCCCATTCTAAATGTTCCCCATCCAATTTGACATGGGATACAAAAGCAAACCCAAGCTACTCCAGGCTTGTTATGACTGTAGTGCACTAGACAACCTCCAATTCAACCTCCAGGCATCAAAATTTAACTGTCACATTTTGGGCTTCTGTTTCCACAAAACCTAAGAGCATATTGGCACAATATCACAAGTTTTTCAGCTTTTCAGTTTCTCCACTTTTTTCTCAAATTATAGGTTCAATTACAAAATTCATTCAAAAGCTACTTGCATGAAGGTTCCAATGGACAAAACATGGGAATCAAACCTATAAGAGGATGGATATGCACAAGAGAAGGCTTGGGAGAGACTTCCATTGGGGAGGGATTCATAGACTTGAATGAGCTCATTGCTATAAATACAACATCCAAGGAGCCTCACAAGGTTGGGGTGTCAAATAGCCAGCAAAGGCATGACTTCATCATTCAAAAAGTGTCCTAATAAATTTCATGCTTCAAAAGGCCTAACCTCATGTTCGAAGGTCTGCCCTCCTTTCACCTCCACTGTGGTACCATCCAGTAACAAATCCTGGGAAATGTTTTGGCACTAAATAATTAAATCTAACTTCTTTCAATGTGTAAGGAAACAAATATTCTTAATCATAACAACATTATAGTGCCCAAAATCCACAACTGAGACAATTTTTTACCAAGTAGTTAGAGGGGCACAAGAATCTTAACACATCTTTAAAATGAGCAATGATCACATTAATCATCTATGTACCTTATGAACAAAGTCAGGTCCATGGAACTCAATCTTGTTGGTGAAATCCTTGTTTGCAACTTCCAACTCTTCATAGGAGAAGAGCCTTCGCCTTCTTCCATTCACTGAAGAAAAAGACATTATATAGGAGATATACATGCATCTATGTCAGTTATATACAACTATATAGTAATATCAAATCTACAAAACTTGAACAAAGAAAACATCAAATAGGCTTGAAACCTTGGGACTCTTATTAGGCCTAGGTTTTGGTCGTTCTTAACCTATGGGACTATGATACCTAGGGAGAAATGAAATGCAAGAGATGGTGCTTTCTCACCTGAAACCCAAGAGACATCAACCTCCAACCTGGCCTGACACAAACAAAAGGTTGAAAGTCTCCACATTGATATCTTCAAGCTTGTTGCTTTTGCAAAATTGAGCATTTTGCAAACATCAATGAATTTTAGTTGCCTCTTTGGATTGAGGTCCCAAAATTGAGTGATGCAAAGTTGTAGGCCATAAGGACAATCATCTGGTAGTTGAGGTCAAATGCCAGGTTCTTTGATTCGAGCATGAAGACCAATCACAAGTTCATCTATGAAGTGTCCTTTGCCAGTGAGAATTTCTGAACAGACCATAGCAAACCTCCAAACATCAGCCTTGGAAGGAAATTTGGGATTGTTGTTGTCCAAGACTACTTGGGTGAACACCTCTGGTGCAGCATACACACATGTGCCCACCATGTGCATTTGTAATGATGAAGTTTCTGTCTTATTGTAAAATTTTGACTCCCCAAAATCAGCCAATTTCACTTGCAGATAGCCTTTGGGGCTCTTTGGGAGAGGTTTCACAAGAATGTTTGAAGGCTTGAGGTCCCTGTGGACAATCTTCTGGGGCTTCTTGTTGTGGAGATACCTCATGGCTTTTGCAAGTTGCAACACTATGTCAATTGACACATGGAATGGAAAAGTGTCATTTCTCTTGTCAATGTGGGTGGCGAGGCTTAAAGGCATCAATTCCATCATCATGTGGGACTTATTTCCCATTCGCCAATGTCCAAAGAATTGCACAATGTATGGGTGAGTGCAACCTTTCAAGACAATGACTTCCTTCTCATCACTTCCAGCAATAAATGATTTGAGTGCACAATTCTACTTTAACCATGTGACCTCATTTCCTTCACCATATGAACCTCTTCCCAAAAACCAAACCAAATTATGTTGCCTCAACTGAGGTTCCATATCTGGAGCAATGGAATCTCCTTTAATATGGGACCATAAATAGGTTGCAAGAATGGGACATTGAGTTATACCAAGGAATCTTTCTCCCCACCACGGTACTACTCCCACAAGCTTGCTGCATAAATCTTTTGCATCAGCCTTAGCTGCCTTCTGCAAAGAGCTACCTTCTTTTTGCAGCTTTTCAAAAAGGGTTTCATACTTCCTTACTGCTGTTTGTGCTGTTTGAACTTTTGCAGGCTCTCCTAGAAACACGTTGTTAGTTGCAATCTTCAACACGTCTGTCCACCACGAGAGGTCAAGCAGGATCTCCATCACCTCTTCCTTGATATTTGCTAAGTTTATTGCCGCATCAAGCCATGAGCGCTCTTTGCATTTGCATCTTTGTTCTAGGCCCTCGACACGCTTCACTACCAAGAACAGTTCTGTGCAAGCGCTCTGATGGCAAGGCACCCACAAGTTGCGTGCACTTACGCCACCCTCTTCCTTGAGAAATTCTACGGTATTCCTCCCCTTTCCAAGTTGTTTTCTCAAGTACCTACAAAGCTCTTTGTTAAGTTGAATTTGATCAAGATGCACTGCAAAGATTCTACGTATTGCGGTCAGTACTGTCTCCCTCTGTTCCTTGATTTTCTGTCTGCATTCACTGCAATAGAGTTGACTTGTCCTTGCATCTATGTTCGACCCATTCAGTTGGCTTGTCGCCGCCATCACTTTCTCCAGGATACAATGAACTACAAATGAATCCGAGGCTACGCAATGAAGCTCTTTGTCAATTTCTATGTACTATCTACACTACGCCAACCAAAAGTTTCTAAAAGGTCACAGAAGTACTTACAAACCTCAGCAGACGGAACAGAGGACTACGTTTGACAGGGAGTTACCTTGAATCCGTGAATTTAGTCGAAGCTCGATTTTCTCGCAAATCTTCTTGTCCTAGTCTTGTAAGCCCTCATTCAATCTCAATGCTTCCGATGAGTCAAAGAGCTGCAGTCCATTAAAACAAAGAAAAGCTCACATACAACCTCTTTGACAGAAATCGAGCTACCAAAACTGCACGCTGCACAAATCGGAGTAGTCCGCACTCCTATCTCTGAACGATTTTCAGGTCAGAAGCCACCCGACACAACTACAACATTCTGCAGCTCATGATCTCTTGTATATTATGGACAGATGCAACACGGAAAAAAAGGAGAAAACCTAAACTGGCAATCGAATTACGAGTAGAGATATTCACGAATTTGCATCAACACAAAAACCCAAAAAATAACATAACAAATCAAAGAAGGGAAACTTAAGATAGGAAACGCAGACTAGAAAATTGGTACAGAAAAAGAACTCTAGAAATTACAGCTGCAGCTCTTAAATCTTAGAGTATTTGTACCCAATACAAGAGGACATTGTATCATGCAACATACCAACAGAGATCAAATAAGCAAGAAAACGAAAGAGGAAGAGGAAAGGCAAAGTAGAACATAGATGTGGTACAAATATGATCAGTCCTATAACATACCTGCTGGTCACACATTTATATTAAGTCCCTACTAACACACAATGTACATCACATGGCTCAATTGAAAGCCGTGTGAGCAAAACAAAGTGAAAACAAATTCCTGCCGGCCCACTGCCATTGGGCTTGACTTGCATTGGGGTCTTCGCTGACAGCTTCTCAGTCAGGTCTGCTGTTGTGTGCCGCAACCCCCCCCCCCAAAAAAAAAGAGAAAAAAACAAGGTGAAAACCCTGTGTGGGAAAGAAGGTGGAAAGGTGGAAACTTTTACAATTAATGTGTAGGGGAGGCTTGAAGAAAACCAACAAGTTGCAATAAGTCTTGTCAGTTTATAATGGGGGTATCAGTTTGGGTTGGAAATGGTGACGAACGGTTTTGGAAATAGAACTTTCATGCAGCCAATGAGAACCCTCAAGAGGGCTTAGTTCTTCTCTTTCAGGTTTTTGGGGATGGGGAGGATTTTCTGTTCTTTTGTCTGTTCCCAATGTGTTCCCATCAAGCTCTTAGAATATTCTCCAAGTTCCCAATGTGTTCCCTAAGATACTCAATAACACCTCATTTTTTTTATCTCATATTGTTTGGCCATGGTTAAACTTTCACGTATATACCAGTGTTGGGCAGGTATCAAAAAAATTGATACCCTCCGGATCCAGTTTTCACAAAAGAACTTACAAGAGGTTTCAATTTTCAATTTTATATTTCTTTTTTAAAAATTATACACTGAGGCAAGGTATCAATATATATATATTTAAATTTGAACAGGTTCTCACAATGTTGGTTTTCATAAATCTGGGAACAACCGGTTATTATTTGGCAGTTCTCACAAACTGGTTTTTTTTTCTTTTTCAAATAAAAAACATAACCAAAATTACCCAAAAAATATTAATTTTATTCCTTTTCTTCAAAATCAAAAAATCATAAGCAGTGTTACAAATAAATTTCTTTAAACAACCTACTACCTAGGGTATGGATACAAAGTACCCTGAGAACTTGAATCAGGTAAGAGGGTTTTATCTCACCTGAGTCTCAATATTTCTATTTTTTTCCTTGAGTCTATTCTTACCATCCAGTTTTTCCAGAAGTGAGAACTAGTAATAAGTTTTTAGTTTTGGGTTCAGATAAAGATACCTAGGTGATACTCGGGGGTATTTTTCATACCTACCCAACACTGGGGCCGGAGTGACCCAGCCCCCATGACTACACCAATTCCGTTTGGGATGAACTCAAGTTCATCCCAATCATTGGATCTGATGCAAGCATTGAGGTTGGGTCAATTGTTTTTCTTTTTCTCTCACCTACTTCAAGGCTACCCATAAAAAAAAGCTATTTGATTGCCCAAGCATTTCAAACCCCAACTACCTACCTCCGCCCCACCAAAAACCCTAAACCTCATCGTCACTCAAGGGCAGAAGCGATGCTACAAAAGATAGTGCTACAGAAGTGATGTTGAAGTGCTGCTAAGAAGACAATGTTGCAAAGGTGGTGTTGAAGCAATGCTGCAAAAGACGATGCTACAGAAGCAGTGTTGAAGCGATGGTACAAAAGATGTTGCTGAAGTGGTGTTGCAGAAAATGCTCATCCAAAAGATAATTAACGCATCTGTGGCAAATAAATGTACATCAACTCTTTTTTTCTTTGCTTCTTTTCACTCTTGTTCATCTTTTTTTTTTTTGCTCAAGTGTAGAAGATGAGGACGAACCAAGAGGCTTGTTTTCATCTATTTGTTTCTTTTTTCATATGTAGCAAATGACGACGAACCTCCTTGGCTCATCATCATCTTTTTTTTTTCCTCATGTGTAGCAGATGACGGCGAGCCTATTGGCTTGTCATCATTTCTTTGTTTTTTTTCCTCAAGTGTAATAAATGATGGCGAGCCTCCTTGGCTCGTCATCATTTCTTTGTTTTTTTTCTCACGCTTAACGGATGATGGTGAGCCAGGAGGCTCCCAGCTTGTTGTCATCTCCTGGTTTTTCCTCAAGTTTGAGTTCACTCGTTACATCACCGCCTGATGCATCATTACTGTACCTTCTTGTACATGGGGATGTCATCCAGGGTGAGTTCATTGGCTGCATCACCACTTGATGCATCATTACTGTACCCTCTTGTACATGGGGATGTTACCACCCCCTAACAAATGCAAAGGTAAGGAGGAAAAGGGCATGAGGTATGCAACATTTGGATAGGTTCTTAGCCAAAAGGGACCACACCAGTGATGTTGGTTGGAGTTTCTTGTGTGTGTTGGAAATTCATTTTATTCAATTTGTAAATGAGCATAATATAGATGATGGCGAGCCTCCCTGGCTAGTCATCATTTTATTTTTCTTAGGTGTAACAATGACAACGAACCTCCCTAACTTGTCATCATTTTTTTTTTTCCCCCTCAAGTGTAGCAGATGACAACGAGCCAAGAGGCTTGTCGTCATTTCTTAGTTTTTTTCTTAGGAGTTTATTGTGTGTGTTGGGTATTCATTTTATTCAATTTGTAAATGGGCACAATATTGATGATGGCAAGCTTCCTTAGCTCATCATCATTTTATTTTTTTTCTTAGGTGTAGTATGGCAAGCCTCCCTAGCTCATCGTCATCTTTTTGTTTTCTTTCTCAACTATAGCAAATGATAGCGAGCCGAAAGGCTTGTTGTCATTTCTTAGTTTTTTTCTCAAGTGTAGAAGATGATGACAAGTTGAAAGGCTCATCGTTATCTCTTGGGTTTTTTCCTCAAATGCAGAAGTTGAGAATGAGTTGGGAGGTTCCTGATTCATTGTCATATCCTGGGTTTTTCTCAAGTGTGAACTCATTGGTTGCATCACCACTTGATGCATCATTATTGTACCCTCTTGTACATGGGGATGTCACCACTCCCTGATAAATATAAAGGTAAGGACGAAAAGGGCAATGAGGTATACAACATTTGGACAAGCTCTTGGCCAAAAGGAACCACACCAGTGATGCTAGCTAAAGTTTCTTGTGTGTGTTGGAAATTCATTTTATTCAATTTGTAAACGGACACAATATAGTTGACAAATTTTCAAATTTTCAAAGATTTTGAAAATACTTGAATTAATGACTTTATAAATGGGTGCATGCAATACACTAAACAATTCATTCTTGTTTTTTAAAAGGCCTTGAACTTTATTCAAAAATACTAGCATGTGGTGAAACCATGTAGCCTCATGTGTTCTCATTGTAATTACTATTTTGTGGTGAGGCCACATTGCTTTGTGACGTGCTCCCAAGTCCCAAGTTAGCCCCAAGTTGGGCTAACTCACTCAAGTTGCGGAATTTCTGGGACTCGAAGCACGCTCCCAGCTTCCAGCACTAAAGGGGGTGAGAGGGGCATGCTGAAAGCTCCAGGATAGACTAGGAAGAGGGACAAGCTTACTCAATTACACAGTCTTGCATCCAAATCCAACCCACAAATGGGTTAGAAGTCATTCTACACTTTTTTTGGTGTTAGGACAAACCACGGGCTAACTTGGATTCATTTGACTCATCACGGCCTGGACTCAGGGGAAGCCACCACCTTCCCCCATATAGTATTCTTTGCAGCTCTCCGCCGCACCTACATCCAAATGATTATTTTTCCCGAGACTCCCAAAGTGGAGTCTCGGGAGTCCCGGTTTGGACTCCCGGGACTTTGGACGTTCATAACTCTTCGCCCCGAACTCGGATCGGGACAAGGTCTAAACAAAAGTTGTAGCTCTCCTTGAGAGCTTTCCAACGGTCTCTCACACTTCACCTGCACGCATCGAAATCGGTTCGATTCCCAACTTTTAGTGGTCGGGAGTCAAACTGCCAATTTGACTCCCGACCCTTCTTTTGGCCATAACTTGTGCTACAGATGTCCAAATGGCTCATGCAAGGTCATTTTGGACATCTACACTTTGAGAACTTTCTAACGATATAAAGAACGCCTCAATGTGAAGTGTTTTGACCCCTGCAATCGCGCTTTGAATTTTTGGGAGTCCCAGAGGACTCCCGAGACTCATTTTTGGGAGTGTGAGTGGCGACCTCACAACTCCCTCAAAGTGGGGTTGCGACACTTTGAGTTCCTGCATTGCTTGCACAAGCTCAGAATGTTTTGCTTGGACTGCTCCTATCTTGTTTTTTTACTTTGACTTGCAAAATGTATTTGCCCATTATGTTCTAGTGATCTTTGAAAATTTTAGCTTATTTTCATATGATTTGTTGTGGAAATTCTTGAGAATTCTAGGAGGATAGGTGTTCTTTGTGGCACATCTTCTAGTGGCTTTCAGCAAAAGCATAAACTTCACTAGGTGACGTAAGACCAAAAGGACAAAGGCAGTCTGGAAGTAGTGTTTTACTCTGAGTTTGTTTTATTTAGATAAAAGAAACTCCATTATTTTATTTTGAGAAGGGGTGGTGGTCCATACTAGCTCATTATTATCTCTTGATTTTTTTCCTCAAGTGCAAAAGATGACAATGAGCCATGATCTAAGCTTATCGCCATCTTCTGTTGTTTTTTTTAAAATTGTTGTACACAAAGGCACCACATGTCATGCCCAAGATTTAATGTAATTATTAATATATTTTCAATTATAAAAATTAACTTATAATGAATTCATGTAAATAATTAGTCAATATAGCCAAATAATTTTAATAATATAACTTTATGATATTTATATTAATTCAATTCAATTATAATGAAAAATGTAGTTATAGTAATTAAACTTTATAATTAGACTATATTAATTAATTTTAATCAAAAATAAAACTTTCAAAGTATAGGGCTTTTAAGCCTTTAAATATAATGAAAAATATTTATTATTATTGATATTGGAAACATTTAAATTTATAATTCTTTTTGTTTCGAGTTGTTGTGTTTGTATAAAAAAGTTGCAGCAAATTGGAAAAAATAAGTTACTATCCCTTAAAATAATTGTTTGTTTGCAATTGTTTATTTAAGGGAGCTTGAAGTTTTTGGGTAGTGGTGGCAATTGTTATTGTTGGGGAGATTTAAACTTTTTTTTTTTGTTTTTGGATTGATTGTCATTTAAAGATTTGAGTGTTTTTGTTATAGGATGGCATGTCCTCGAAAGACATTTAAATGCTAAGGAAATGTGATTGTCGATAATCAACAAGTGAATGTTGTAGCAAATGAAGAAGAAATTGAAGTGGAACAAAAAATTATCATCTATATTCCTACTTTTGAAGGTAAACCTTAATCCCACTCCTATTCTTGAAAGTAAATTTATTGTGATGGATGATGCATTTCATGTGATAGGGTTTAAAAGAGTGTAATGCAACACAATACGAATAAAAAATCCCAATCCAAACCCTAAACCCCATCTTCATTTTCTATTTGAGAATGGGGTGGGGTATTTTTTTGCCCAATTTTTTCCAAGCAATATCTTCATTGTTTGAAGGTTTTAATTGCTAGCCTATTTATAATTCCCTTTTTATATTTAATTTTTATGCTAATTTGTAATACCTTCATATTTTGTATCATTTTATTGTTAGCTTGTTTGCAATACTTTCATCATTCTTAAGGATTATTTTTTGGTTTGATTTTGAATGTTGTTTTTGTAGGAGCTTCGGTGGTTTCATATGACAATGATCAAATAGAAGTACAACCAAATCATGCAATAGAAGATGAAGATTGGGTGCATGAAAGGTCAAAGTGGAAGTGCAAGATCAATGGATGCACCCACACTTATGCGACTGAATGGCTACTTCATCAACATTTGGACAACAAACATAGGCTTTGCATGGAAGTAGGCAAATCTTGCCGTCCTTTCATTCGTGTTGGGGGACCAAGGCAACAAAATCACCATGCTATGAACGTTCGAATTTTGAGCAACCCACATGCAAGGCAAAAGCGGAATGAAAAGAAGGTTATCGATAAAATGAAAAAGAAAGCAAAGTTAAAATGGGATGAACTCCAAGCCCAAGCGCAACAAATGGAATGGGTTAAACAGCCTTTGTTAGTATGTTTAGCCTCCAAGATCTTGTTGGGCATCATTGGGATTCTAGCATGGGAGGTGGTGTTCATCCCACAAAATGCATGAGCACGCGTTGAAAAGGATGAAAACCTTGTTGAGATAATTCGAACAAGCAAAGTTGCTTATGCAAAGCCTTTGAAAATTGCATGGGGTGCTCGAAATTGGACATTAGCCTCTAATAAACACAACTAAATCAAATAAATGGATGCAATATCCAAGTATCACAATTCCGAAATCATTCATGGGCGATATATTTCCATACTTTAAAAAAAAAAAAAAAACATTGTTTGCATTTTAACATTGGAATGTAATTTTATTTATTTATTTATTTAGTGTTAGGCTTCAAGGCACAACAAAAGAGGCTTTTGTTGCAAATGTAATTCAACTTGTGCTTGAGCATCGTTAACTATTTATTCATCACCATGCAACCAAAGTTTTAGAAATTGCAGCAAAGTATTGCACCAATATGGGCATTCCTTCTAATTCATGCTTTTTAATTATAAATATAGTTTTAGTGCACGTATGCACCATTTTGTATCGAACCATTATAGATTAACTTAGCATGATATATTTTTGTCACCATCCTTTTTATAGTGTGGTTATTTGAACATTTTTGTATCAATCCACTTGTTTTAATTTTGACCTCTAATTTTGGGATTTGTAGATTTTGGGTTAATCTTATGCCATGTTGCACATGATACCCCCATCCATTATGAATGGATTACATTTACAATAAACCAAATGAGCAATACCTTCATCTAATAGGGTTAACACATTTTATGGCTATGCTAGAGCATTTAAGCAATACCTTCATTATCCTTATCATGAAATACTCACACAATAACCTTAACAAAAAATGTAATATAATATTTTTATATAATTACATTGCCCATTTTCATGAAAGGACCCTTCGGTGCATAAATTAGTTTGTCTATGTAGGTATTGTAATCTTTTGATCTTTTCTTGTTTATGGTTAGGTTTTCCACAAAGTGTTTCAAATTGCAATACCCACATATTAACCAACTCATGTTCATGTTCCATTACCCTAATCCAAAATTTTGCTTAATATATGTTTCAAATAAATAGGGGGGACATTAGGTTTAGGGAAAGTAAGCCCAACTTTTTGTCATTAATTGTTTTAAAGTAACCTTTTTCATAACATTTAGATTATTTTCATGGAATATTTTTTAAGTGAATTTATGTATTCACATACACACATATGTCTAATGAAATTCCTATTTTTCTTTTCTTTTTCATTAAAGGAGAGGAGGATGAAGGTGACTCCATGACAAAGGTATGAATGATAAAAAAACCTTCCCACTGGTTGGGGTCCCCCCCAAAATTAGGTTTAAAACATAAGTTGATAGTCTGTACACAATTTAGGGTTATGCAAAAATAATTCCAAAATTAAGTTTAACGTTTAATTCTAAGAAAATTATTGAATTCTTACATGTGCCCTTTGATGTCAAACATATTTTTTTCCACACCAAGTCCATGTTGTTAAAAGGTGATTTCTTTGGGTTTTGAATCTCAATATATTGAGATTTTGAAGCACGACCCATGTTTGAAACTATGCCTTGAGCTGATTGTACAAAAAATAATAATAAATTGATATTGACGTCCAAAATTTTATATTTGCAATATGTTGAATTACATGTTAATTGTCATATTCAATACTAATGCAAATGTACATGTTTTAAATACTTAATTTGTATCCTTCATCTAAACCATATAATCATGCACATAATACCCTAAATGTTAAGTATGGAAAACATATGATATGGTCTATGGCCATAATTAATTGTAAATTTTAAATCCATATTATCTATGGATAATCTAAATGTAATACCCACATCATAGTTAACAAACTACGCTATTTATGGAAAAAATAAACGCAATACCTACATGACAATTTAAAGATGCACATTGTATATGGGGGAAAACTACAATACCCACATTATGACCCTAATCCACACTATATGTGGGAGCCCTAAATGTAATACCAACATGAAAATTTAAAGATGCACACTATATGTGGGGGAAAAAATGCAATACCCACATTATGACTTTAATCCACACTATATGTGGGGGGAAAATACAATACCCACATTATGACTTTAATCCACACTATATGTGGGAGCCCTATATGCAATACCTACATGATAATTTAAAGATGCACATTGTATGTGGGGGCAAAGTGCAATACTCACATTATGACCATAATCCACATTATATATGGGAGAGAGAAATGTAATACCTACATAACAATTTAAAGATGCACACTAAATATGGGTGGCGAAATGTAATATTAACATTATGACCCTAAATCCACACTATCTATGGGAGGCCAAAATGCTAAATCCATATATCAAACATGGAACATTCTTAGTGGAATTTGATGACCATATTAAAACCATTCAGGGAAATTGATTTCTTTAAAATAGGAACAAAAAAATAAAAAAAAGAAGAAAATGATTAAGAAAAAAATCATATTGTTGATGTTAAAGGATGATATCACATTCAAAGGCGTTGTATCTTGATTTGAAAACACAACCTAAATAAATCAACACACATTTTATTAAGCCTTAAATTTAAACCCTAAATAATCCTAATGATAAATGCTCTCAACTTAATGATTATATAAACAAAACTACAAATGGAATACAAAAAACATTTATAACAATTATGTTTTGAATTTTAAAGTTAATCAATTAAAAATTATAATGAATGCAAACATTAGCCTTAGAGTATTAAACTAATTACCCCAAAAATTTATATATAAACCTAAAATGTTTTAATGGTAAATGTCATAAAAACTAATAACTATATAAACATATACAAATGCCATACAAAATAATCTTTTAGGAGTCAGTGATGAATTAAAATTGAAACACAATGAAAAGAAAAAAAATAAATGAATGAAATAAAAGTTTATTTTCTTACTTTTAGTGTGGTCACTTCAATTTGAGACTTTCTTCATTCACCTTCAAAAAAGATAAAATGCATCTTGTTGCAAATATTTGTATGTGAAAATTTGGCCAAATTTTCCCCCAAAATCCAACCTAGGATAGATTTTGATTAGTATTAAAAATTGTGCAAATATTCATAAATGTTTGATGTCTTTTTAACTTTATTTATCAAGCATATTCTTTAATTAAATTAAATACATCTTGCATTAAATGGTCCAAAGTGGAGGTAGAGGACTATTGTCAAAAAAAAAAAATCACAATTGCAATACCCACATTTTACATTATATTTTTGCAATTGAAATCCATAATTTGTAAGTGCATAGGTAGGTATAATGATGTGTGGGTAGGTAGGTTTTGTCAATAAGTAGATGTTTTACAAATAATTAAAATGGCATTACTGAAAAATGTATCTACTTTTTGGTTAATTTCTAGAGTAGGTAGCAGTTTAACCAATAAGATATATAGAGTTTACCAAGAAATAAAAGTTTAGCTAAGGAAAAATATAGGTTTAACTAAAAGAAATAATTTTAACTAAGAAGATATATAGGTTTTGCCAAGGGATATAAGTTTAGTCAAAAATATAAGTTTAACTAAGAAGATATATAGGTTTTGCCAAGGGATATAAGTTTAATCAAGAAATATAAGTTTAACAAAAAGAATATAGGTTTTGCCAAAAGAGAGAAGTTTAACCAATAAGAAATATAGGTTTAGCCAAGAAATAATAGCCAAAAAATATAAGTTTAACCAAGAAGAAATATAGGTTTAACCAATAAGAAATATAGGTTTAGGCAAAAAATAGAAGTTAGTTAGTAAGATATATAGGTTTAACCAAGAGATAGAAGTTTAGTCAAGAAAAAATATAAGTTTAACGAAGAAATAAAAGTTAACCGATAAAATATATAGGCTTAACGAAGAGAAGATAAAAGTTTTGCAAAGGTAAGTAAGGATTAATTGTTAATTAGTAGGTAGGGTTAAGATTTAGGTTAGTATAGTAGCTAGATGGGTGGGTAATATGGAGGTTAGGGTTGGGAAAAATTTGGCAATGAAAAAAAAATGGTCAAAGGTCAGTAGCCAAAAAAGATTGACTGTGGTAGAATGTTGGTTGACGTAAGGTTAAAAGGTGAATGAAATAGAAGCGAATCATCTAGCCCATCCTATGGATAGAACGGCCCGCCGGTGTAGACATGGGGGTTGAATTCACTTTGGCCCAACATTGGTACATATCTTGTAAAAGGGGGGAATAGACATGCGAAGCGTGACAAAACATGTTGCAACCGGAATTATTTTTGGTTATTTTTTTAAGGTTTCTAGTGTGAAAAGGAAGTCACATGTATTTTTTTAAACATAAAAAATCACATGATATTTTGTCTTTTATCATTCATTGGAATGTGTCTCAATTTGTGGAGGCTATGATCATGATGGCACAAATTAATATAAAGGAATGATGTTTTGGGGATAGACTTGGTTGGTTTTTTTTTTTTTGCGTGGGATTGTTGTGGCATTGGTGATGGAATGATACTACTTGACAATAGAGATAAAAAAACAAGTTGTCAAGAAGCTAAATACTTAATTTATTTTTATAATTTGGATAACAAGCTTGACTTTCTCAAAAAAAGTCCTCCAATTTTTAAATTTTTTTTTTTTTTAATTTTAAAAATATTTCTATGTCAAGGTTTATGTAAAACATTTCAAGAAATGTTCATTTCAAAATTTTTGAAACCTATTAATAAATCATTTTTGTGTCTAAAAACAACCATTAGAGTGTTTAATGAAAGCTTTTGAGAACTTTTTATCCATTGCATATTTTTCAAATTAATTCATATGTTTCAATGGGTCAAAACGTGTAATAAGAGTTAAAAAGGGCGTCAGATGTTAAACATAATAAGTCAAAATCAAATACTTATTTTTTTATTATTATCTAAAACCATAGTAATCATGGCAAGTTAGTTTTTTCTCCTTCTTATGAATGTTAAGGAACTTAGAATAGAAATTCATTTGATTTTGGTTTTAATGTAGGACATTTGAAAATGTACAATTATTGTGTCAAATGGAGTCAATTTTGCAAAGGATTACAACAAAGATTCATATAATATTAAAAAATTCATTAAGAAAATATTGATGATATGAACATATTAACCACACTCTTAAAGCACTCATACTTTTTTAAATGTGAAGTTCTAAAACCTTAAAAATTCAAAGAATGTTTCAAAATTGTTTCATAATTTTGTAATTTCAAAGTTCCTTTACCACATATAAATGGGTTATAATGTACATGATGTATTAAGAAAAGTTATAACTTAAAATTTAATAAAATTAAAGAATGTGAAAATTTAATTACTAGTGATGATTAAAATTTTGATCATTTTTCAAGATGAAACATTGAATTTTAATGAATTTTCACAATTTAAAAATTGAAAATTTATTCAATAATGACTAAAAAAAATGGATGCATTGAGAAAAATTTAAATATTTTTAAAAATAAGTTACAAAAAATTTCATTTGTATGTAAAAAAAATGTTTTAGTAAAAAGGACTTGTAGCCCTTTTCCAAAGTAATCCTTTTGGTTCTTAGTTATAGGGTTTGACCCCAATGATATATTAGGAACCTTCAATTATTAGAAAAAAAATCTATTTTCAACACCAAATTAAATCACCACTTTTAAATGTGAAAATTTAAACAAACATTACACTTATGGTTCCTATTTGTGTGATTGCACCCATATGTCAATTTTTTTCTACGTTGAACAAACATTTGTTTACAATGTATTATGAGATGGGTGTTCTAACCTTCTTTTTGTTGCATGTTTCTATTTTGAAGAGAGAAACATATTTAAACTTCTATGTTTAGGAGCCCCCCATGTTCCAAAAACATTGGTGATGCAGCAATAAAATGCTCCTTCTAAATTTTAAAAAAAACTAGAAGTGTGCCCCTTCACTAATTAATAGAAGCATGAATAAGTATGGTGCGATTTGTAAAAAGGTATTTGTTGAGGTGAAAAAATGTTTAGGAATAGAATATGGATGCAACTAATGGGAGAATTGAACATGCACCCAAGAAGGTTCATCTTCTTTCCTTGGTGGGGTGAAGATGGAAATTTTTATCTTGTGTTCTCATCATGTTCCCGACCTATTCCCAATGGGTTTTTCAAAATGTTTCCCAAGTTCCCAATGTGTTTTTCATAGGTGTTCCCAAGAACACCTCATTTTATACCATCATTTGCATCAATATTTCCTAGGGTTGCAACAACTTATGAACCTTGGGTGAACTAGCACCGACATTGGTAAATGGTAAAATCCCCAAAATGCATTTAAATTCCTTGTAAATATCACAAATATCCCTTGTTTAAAACTAAATCAGGTTTTTAAAATCCAAATTTAACATTTTTGGGGCTTCATATGGCCATTAAAAAACTTCACTAAAAAAGGTAAAGGTATTAGTGCAGGTGTTTGTTCACCTTGGCCAACTTGTGATAGGTTCTAAAATTGTAAGAAATACAACAACCGATGTTTTATAATAAATAAAAATAAGAAATATGTGAAAACTATTAGGTATTTGTTGCAAAACATTAATTTTGTATTTTTTAAATTTATAATAAAAGTTTAATTTAATGTGAGCAAGGTTTTGAATTTTTTTTGTGTTTCTAGGAGAGTTTATTTTGATGTTGTGATTTAAAATTTTCATTTTTCATATTTTGAGATTCTAAAACACACAAGAGTAATGACAAACATTAAATAAAAGCAACGAATTAAATGTGGTATGGTTAACAATAGTTAGGGTTGTGGACCCTAATCACCCGACTTGGAATGTGAATGTCCCCATGTACCCTGCCCCTCCCCCCCCTTCACACCAAAAAACCCCATTAGCTACTTCTTCCAACTTGCCTACCCAAAACCCTAACCTTGCCTTTATTCTCCTAAACCCAAGTTTTTTCTTGCCTACTCACCTTTCCAAATTTCATTATTTAGCTCCCTACCCATTCTCAAGAACATTCATATCCCTTGACCTCCCTCGAGACACATAACAAAGTCATCCTTGGTGGGTGACAATGTTCTTATCAATGAATTTGTTCTTATCAATATCACCATATCCTTGGGGCAAAATCATTTCCATGGGCACATCCTTTAACTGGCCCAATCTTCTCCCTAGGGAATGACCTCTCCTTAGGCCCATCATGTCCTTAGACATCTCACCCATGTGCCTATCTTCACCATGGGGCAACATTTTTTTCTAGGCCATATCCTTTCTTCGGCCCCATCTTCTACCCATCTTCTCTTTGAATAATTGTCTTTTCCCCAAGCCCATTTTCAACCTCAAGCAACATCTTTTCCTTAGGACACATTTTCTTTTTGCCCCCATCTTCCTTTAGGAAAGCCCATCTCCACCTCAGGGTAGTATCTTTTCCCCAAGACACATCCTCTCCTTGGCCCCATCTTTTCCTTGAGAAATTGTCTTTACCTTGAGTTCATATTCACCAATAGAACGAAACAACCATTCCTCAAGGAATGTTAACATTCATTGGGCATATGATGGTTCCTTTGGAAAATCCTAAACCCTTAAGACTTTTGGCAATATGATCATGGGGGAGGTTTGGGAACATTCATTAACTATATGATGGATTTCCTAGGGAGCTCATATGCATAATTAAGAGCTTAAGGTTGGCCAAGAATTAGAAAGCATTAGCCTTTCAATTTCTTCCCACCAACCAAGTCAAACTTTTGTTTGAGGCTAAGGCTATTTCCATACAACAACAATGAAGGATTTGTTAAGGGGCCGGTGCCAAGGTTGTCAAAACTTAACATGATGCAACCATTTTGCATTGAGTGTCACACCAACATCTATTTTAACGTGTCCATTGTGTTAGTCAAATGGATGCATGATAATTTTTCTTGACACTTGAATAACCTTTGTTACAATTGGCAACTAAAAATGGATTTCAGTCGCTAATCTTGCAATGATTAAAAACTTTCAAACGTTGCAAGGTTGGCAATTTTTGGTCGTCAACTTGCGATGATTGAAATTTTTTCGATCGCCCTTTTTTATGGTGATTGAAACTTTTCGATCACCACAAACAGGGGGCATGTTTTATGTTTTTGGAAAGCCCTCAACAAGCCTTCATCAAGGGCTTCCCAAAAACATATCACACACCTACCCTTTCTTGGTGACCGAAAAGATTCAGTCACCATTAGATAATGGGGGTGTGTCAAGTGGCAATCAAGTTTTTTTAGTTGCCACCCAACACACCCCACCATTGGATGGTGACTAAATTTTTTTAATCATCAAAGAGGACATGGGTGGGGGGGGGAGATGATTTTTTTTCAAAAATGATTACATGCAACTCCTTTGCTTTTTTGGTGACTGAATTTTTTTAGTTGATGTCCAACATACCCCCACCATTGAATGGCAATCGAAAGGGATGGGGGATGTGCTATCATTTTGGGGAAAAAAAAATCATCCCCCACTTTCCCTCTTGGGTGAATAAAAAATTTCATACACCATTCAATGGTGTGGTGTGTCAAATGGTGATCAAAATTTTTTAGTCACCATTCATCATTGGGGGCATGTTGGATGGCGACCAAATTTTTTTGGTCACCATCTGATACACCCGCACTATCCAATGGCAATCATATTTTTTCGGTTGCCCAAAAAGGCATGAGGGGAAAGGCATGTAATGACAACAAGAACAAGGGGAGAACAAAATAAAAAGAAAAAGAAGAAGAGTGGAAGAAAAAAGGAAAAATTAAAAATGAAGGGAAAATATTAGCAAGACTAAGCAAAGGGAGAAAGAAAAGGCAAGAAGAAAAAAGAGGGAAAATGAGGGGGTGGGGATAAAAGAAGAAATGAAAAAAATCACAAGGTGGAATTAAATGAAAAAGGAAAACAAAACAAAAAGGGGGGTTAATAACCAAAGAAGAATTTTTTAAATAAAAGGAGATGAAAGAAGAAAGAATAGAAAGTGAGGACATATGAAAAAAAAGGAAAAAAACCAAATTTAGGGGAATGGGGATGAAAAAAGCAAGAAAACAAGCAAAACAAGGGGGCAAAAAACCAAATGTTGGAGAAAGAAGAAGAAAACAAAAAGAGTGGTTTTCATGAAATGGTAATTGAATTTGTTCGACCATGTCAAATGGTGACCAAAATGGATTTGGTCACCACTAGATTTGATCGCCACTGTTGGATGGCAAACAATGTGGATTTAATTACCACCATCAAATTTGGTTGTCACTATCAAATGGAAATCAAAAGGGGGGGGATATGACAAGCCCCCTTTTGCTTGTTTCAATTGCTCACAAAGATGGGTGATTTAAAGAAATATGGTTGCCATCCAACCGTCACAATTTCTCAAATGGCAACCAAAGTTTTTTAATCACCATAAAAAAGGGCATGCCACATGTCGAAAAAAAACCTTTCAATGAAAGCTTTCCCAAAACATGTGACAACCTTTTTTTGTGACGAATGAAAAAATTTGTTCACCATCCAAAAATGATGTGTGTATGACTAGACTTTTTGATGCCTTGGAAAGTCCAAAGAATGTTAATCCCTAATTGGTTTTGTTGTCCACTTGGGAAAAATAATGTTTTGTAATGTTGTGAATCCACCTACCACTGTCCAAAGATGCAAATCTCACAATGAAACAATGATCCTGAATGGAAGGTTAGGCCTCATCTTTAGGAGATAACAATTTAGCACTTGCATAAGTTGCCTTCTTGTGGCCACTAGCAATCATAAATTGCCCACTCAAAGTTGGGAGTCCTAATTATATATTGTATATATTTTTGTGATTATGCATTTTTCAAAACTTGCTTTTGCAAGGAATTTATCGCAAGGTAAAAGATGGATTCCTTGGGGAGAAGATGGAAGATTCCCTAGTGAACTTTATCCTTGACATTATTGGGAACATCTAGGCAAAAATAATCCAAATTATTTTCCTTTGGGGAATTTGTTTCCGTACATATTGCCTTTTTGGGGGAGGGGTGTTCACCTTTCTCTCTTTGTTTTGTAATCATCTCAAGGACATGTAAGAATTAAAGGAAGGATTTATACTTAATTTTGTTTATCTTTGCATAACTATTATTCACAATAAACACATTTGGATTCCATTAAGGAAGATCATGTAGGAATTTAATTTTCAACACTATTAACCATAATTGAATATCCACATTATTGTTCAAACGAATACATTCCATGTCACAGGAATTCCAATTTTGCCATGTTCATCAAAGACCATGAGTATATTAAAAAAAATTATGATAAGCAAAACATTCAATAGTTAAGAAGACCATGTTGATCTTGTAATAGATGAAACATTGATGGGGAAATTGGTGAAAATACTTTTTTATCATTTGTTCCAAATATTGCATCACAAGCAATAACCTTTTCATGCCATAAATCCAACATTGATTTTTTTTGGTATGGAGTTCAAAACATGTATTTGATTAATCATGGATTAAAATGTTAATTATGAACTTTTCAAATTTAATGGTCAAGATCAAGTTTTTTAAACAAAACATTGGAAATATCTTATCACACCCTACTTTGAGGGAGTGTGAGGATGAAACTCACACTCTTGAAATTGGGACTTGGGAGTCCTCCGGGACTCCCAAAACTTTAGAGTTCGATTGCAGGGGTCAAAACACCTCGCATTGGGGTGTTCTTTATATCATTGGAAAGTTATCAAAGTGTAGATGTCGAAAATGGGCTCGCATGGGCCATTTGGACATTTGCAGCACAAGTTATGGCAAAAAGAAGCGCCGAGAGTCAAATTGGCAATTTGACTCCCGACCACTAAAAGTCAGGAATCGACTCGACCCCAATGTGTGCAGGTGAAATGTGATACACCGTTTAAAAAACTCTCGAGGAGAGCTACAAGTTTGCTTTAGACCTCATCCCAATTGGAGGTCTGAGCAAAGATTTATGACCTCGCAAAGTCCCGAGAATCTAAACCGAGACAGTTTCGGGACTCCTCCTTGGGAGTCTCAAGACAAAAAGCCATTTGGATGTGGGTGCCGTAGAGAGGCACAAAATATACTATATGGGGGAAGGTGGTGGCTTCCCCTGAGTCCGGGCTGTGGTGAGTCTTGTGAGTCCAGAATTGCCCGTGGCTTGTCCTAGCACCAAGGGTGCTTCAAAAAGTGAACTAACCAACATATTGGTTGGTTTGATGCAAGTTTGAGTAAGTAATTAAAGCTTGTCACTCTTCTTAATCCCATCCCGGAGCTTTAGTGTGCCCCTCTACCCCTTTTAGTGCTAAGAGCTGGGAGTGTGCCCTGAGTTCCTCACAATTTCGCTATTTAAGTAACTGAGACCCGCCTTGGGTCTAATTCGGAACTTGGGAGCACGTCATATCTTTTTGTTGGATCGTTTAATGATGCAAAACATCATTAATATTTGTTATTGTATCATATAGTGGTCCTAAAATCAAGGTTTCTATTAAAATTTCCAATCTCAAAATGGTTATTTGTTAATTCTAGACCTTTCAAAAGTCCAAAATTAACTAAATACATGATCCAAATGTTAATAGTAAATTTGAGTCTAAGCAATTATGTGCCAAATGGTACTTATTTGAGGTAAAATATGTTTTCAAGATTTGCATCCACCTAAAGCATAACATTGGTTGTAACATCCTTGTGGTGTTTGAATTCCAAATTAAGATACGAATCCATAATGTTGTAAATATCATGTGGGAATAGAAAATGCTTATGAGTCCATGATTATTTGGTGGGATTTTAGTCAAAGTAATGTTGTTCATAATTTGCCATATTTACACAATCGATAAACCAAAGTTAACATTGTCCATGATCCAATTTTTTCATGGCCTACCCCAATCATGGTGCATATTCAAAGTGTATAACCTTAAACGTTGTGGCCCACCGCTCGTGACAAGAAACACCTTGGTTGTCAACATGTTCCATGTAATAATAATGTAGTTATAGTTCAAGATTAGGTCCAACATAGTTTTGTTAAACCTCAAAATCACATTGACAACCAATTTTGATGGATTTATTATGTGTTCATTTCATTCTTCTTAAGGTTGGCTTCTTAGCTGATCCATTACCAAGTTTCCATTTACTTGTCCTTAGGCCCAAAAACACAATGATATGTTGACATTGTGAGGAAAGTATTGATTATAGGCACCTCAAGTGAACCCAAAAGAACTCAAGTACATTTTTTAGAACAAATTACATTTCTCAATTCCATTTGCCATCTAGAAAGTCAAGTGCTTTCAACCATGTAATGATTAGGTATGAATAATGTTTGTGGAAACCATGCTCATTTGTTTAGTTCTTGACCCAATGAAATTCCAAGCAATTGAAACAACCTTAGGTAGGGTGTTGCTGCAATTCCAAATATAAACATACAAAATTCCCTTTCGACACATCAATTGGACCAACAAATTTCACAAATATAATGTCAATTTTAGAATTAGCAAGAACGCTAAATACCTCAATCCACGATGTCCAAGACTAAACTACAAACATGCAAGTAATCCAAATGTGCAACCTGTAAAAACAAAAATGAAACAAAGTTCGATTAAATTGTGGCAAGGTACAAAGTGCAACAAATACAAGTGAAATGAACGTTGAATTCGAAAATATTAAACCTTGTTTGTAAGGCACAAATTCTTTCCATCCCATCCCAAGAACCCCATGTTTCATCCTATATCCCTTGCCCAAAGGCCTACTCTTTTAGCTAACATAGGCCCATGCAACTTTGAATATTATATTTATGTCCAAAGTTTGGAAATTTGTATCTTGGAAGTGTCCAAAATCTTGAAACACATATTTGCTATGCTATGGGCTAATCAATGAGGTCCATCGTAAGAAAAAAAAGGTTTTGCACTTTGGACATGGGAATATCTTGGATGTCATGCCTTACCCAGGAGCTATGCCAACACCTATGCCATGGAAATATATCCCTGAATTATGCCTTGTTAAAATGTTGAGTCAACATGCAAAAATGTTTGTCATTTTCAAGGTGCTTTAATGGCTCTAATTGGACGCAAAAGCATGCAAATTCAACGGCCTCCTAATTGAGAGGAAATTAGAAGCTTGCAAGAGAGAGAAATTGTGGCTATCTCAGCATTGCAACAACATCTGTCATTTTGGGGCGATTTGTAGGTTCTAATTGGACACAAAGGCATGCAGCTTTAAACACCGTGTCTAATTGGGAGTGCTCTGGAAAGTTGAAAGGGAGACGAATCTGTTGTATCAGTTCATTCAGTTGACGGAAGAAGTTCAGTCCATTTTGCATTGTCATTTCTTTCTTCAGTAATTTGTCCATCTCCTTCTTCTTTAGTATCTTCTCTAGTATCTCTTGTAATCGCTGACTTTGCTCTTCTGTAAATAATTGGCGACCCTGCATAGCTCAACAAAATTGATCAGTAAAAATGCACTTCGAATCACACTACCCATGTATTAGTATAGCTACTTCATAAACTTGGGAAATCTTGTAAGGCAATCATATTTATACTTTCAAAACAAACTCCAAATATGTTTGACTCTCTCTCTCTCAAAGGTCCTCGAGTATTTGTCACTAAAAAATGTTAAGTTTGCAATTCCCTAAATGAAGCAAACCACAAGGAATCTTCTGCAGTAAATTGGCTCCCTTGGGAAATTCAGAACCAATTAAAACTGCAATGTCAATGTTTAGAGAGTTGAGAAAATGATAAGAAGACAAACAACACAAAATTAACAGTGAGAACTGTGAAATATACATTGGAAAGACCCCAGTTGCTTATGAGCTCCAAGACAACAACTCCAAAGCTGAACACGTCTATCTTCTCTGTGAGTTCCCCATCTCCTTCAGACTCAGGTGCCACGTATACCCTGCACCTCAACCCCAATCAAAACATCAATTCCTTTGTGTTCGAGCTGCAGATGTGATGTTTGGAATTCGGAATTACACATGGTGGCATAAAAGAATATTTGCAGAACAATTCAGATTAGGATTGAGGGTCTACCTTGTTCCAGGAATGTTCTTGTGAGGTCGGGTTTGATTATGTAGAGAAAAGTTGCAGGCAAATTCAAAGTTTGCAATCTTGGGATTATAATCCTTATCTAATAAAATGTTGGTTGGTTTGAGGTCACCATGGATTATACAACACCTTTCATGCAAATACTCCAATCCCTGCGCTATTCCCAATATGATCTTAAACCTTGTCGACCAGTCCAGCTTTCGCACATGCTGCTGATCTGCATCACCATACCCGTTTACATAAATCAAAACACATATATCAACATTGTTTTTAAGACAACTAATTGTTCACATTATATTCATTATCATTTGAAGGATGCAGTTGGCACTGGTGAAAACCATCAAGTATATTTTCGTAGTGTCTACCATGTAATTTGATATTTCAAGGCACACAAGTTAAAAGCTAAGCTACTTCCAGCATGTTATATACCTCTTCTGCATTAGACTACAAGTGTACCTCCAATTCAACCTCAAAGACTTGAAGTTTAGTTGTCACAATTTAGATTCCTTTCAACACATACTAAAGAATATGTGATACATCATCAAAAGTCCTTTAAGTTTTCTTTTCAAATTGCTGGTTTAACTATAAATTCACCCTCATGTAATATGCATTAAGCTTCAAGTGGCAAAACACAATATATGTGAATCAACCCTACATGCAAAAGGATGAATATCTACCAGACAAGGCTTGACAGAGACATCCATTGGGTGGCAATTCGTACACCAGAATGTGATCATTGCCTTTGAAACAACAACCAAGGAGCATGACAAGATGGGGGTTCTGAATTGCAGCCATGAGCATCACTTCCTTCAAAAACCATTGTAATTCATGGTGTTCACAATGTCGCTTAATTGCCACCTCCATACCATCTAGAAACGAACCCTGGGCAAATGTTCCCACAATAACCAGTTAGATTTCACTTGCTTCCATAGGTAAAGGAAATCAATATATCAATAGTTCAACAACATCAGAATTCCCAAATTGTTAACAGGGACAGATTTTGAGCAATTACTTGGTAGGACATGAGAATCTCAACATGGAAACAACCACTAATCATCACATCGATCATCTATGTACCTTAAAAACAGCACCACATCTGGCCTCCCCAAGTTTGTTGTCATCATGGAAATCGTTTGTTGCACTTTTCAATTGCTTATAGGAAAAGAGCTTTGGCATCCCTTGAACTTTCAAATTTTCTGTCACAACAGACACACATGCATCTATATCAGTTATAAATATGTGTATACTACTATCAATCTGCAAAGTCTGCAAGAAAGAATATATTGCATAGGCTTCAAACCTCAAAGCTCTTATTTCATGGAAGCATACAGAGTGGTCATCCCCAACCTGTAGGACTAGGCTAGCTAAGAAAAAATGGAATGCATGAAAAACCTCAGTTGTTCTCTCACCTGATATCAAGGGGACATTGGCCTCTAACCTGTGTCAACACAAGATCACACATCCACAAATTTCCATCTGTCAACATGATCTTTTTCAAGCACCAAGAATGTATGCCTTTACCATATTGTATGCCCGAAATTAATTTTTAAAGTCAAGCCATATTCTTAACATGTAATCTTAACCCAAGGTTTACATATGAGAAATACTACACCTGTTAAAGAGCTCTCTAGGTTTAGGTTGGTGGAAGCCACATAAAAATGTGATATAGAATCGAGGAGATCATTTGTGATCACTAGTGTTGTTATAAATAAGATCTTATGAATGGTTATAATACAAAGGAAATAACAATGATGATTAAATGTGTTGGATAAGACTTTAAAACACACGCAACATTGAAATAACTTATATTTATCATTGGAATTTGTAAAATTGTATAAAATTACCTGGCAAGTTTCAAACTTTTGGATAGAAGATGCTGATTCGGGGAGAACAAATGCTTGAAGGTGTCGAAGTGCAATATTCCCAAGCTCCTTGCTTTTGCAACATTAAGCATCTTGTAAACATCAATGAATTTTGGTCGCCTCTTTGGATCGAGATCCCAACATTGGGTGATGCAAAATCGTAGGTCATAAGGACAATCATTTGGTAGTTGTGGTCGAATGCCAAATTTTTTGATTCGATCATGAAGACCATCCCTTTTTTGATCTATGAAGGGTTGTTGACCAGTGAGAATTTCTGAACAGACCATAGCAAAGCTCCAAACATCAGCCTTGGAAGGAAATTTGGGATTGTTGTTGTCTAAGACTACTTCTTGGGTGAACACCTCTGGTGCAGCATACACACTAGTGCCCACCATGCGTGTTTGTGGTGATGAAGTTGCTGTCTTGTTGTAAAATTTTGACTCCCCAAAATCAGCCAATTTCACTTGTATGTAGCCATCAGAACTCTCTGGGAGAGGTTTTAAGAGAATGTTTGAAGGCTTGAGGTCCCTATGGACAATCTTCTGGGGTCTCTTGCTATGGAGATATTGCATGGCTTTGGCAATTTGCAACATTATGTCAATTGCCACATGCAATGGAAATGGAGTGTCATCTCTTCTGTTGAGGTGGGTGGAGAGGTTTTCAGGCATCGATTCCATCATCATGTGGCACTTATATCCCCCTTGCCAATGCCAAAAATATTGCACAATGTGCGGGTGACTGCAAACCTTCAAGAGAGTGACTTCCTTCTCATCACTTCCAGCAATAAATGATTTGAGTGCACAATTTTGATTCAACCATGTAACCTCATTGACTGCACCAGACGAACCGCTTCCCAAATGCTTGACCCACACATTATGCTTCAACTGAGGGCCCACATCTGGAGCAATTGGATCTCCTTTAATGCGGAACAACAAATAGGTTGCAAGAATATATTCCCGATGGTGGGTAACAGGAGTTGATCTTTCTCCATTAGGCGTTCGCTTCTCTTCCAGTACTCCCTGAAGCCTGCTGACTAGATATTCCTCATCAGCCTGAGATGCCTTTTGCAAAGAGCTACCTTCTTTTCTTAGCTTTTCAAAAAGGGCTTCAAGTTGCATCACTGCTGTTTCCACCTTTTGAGTAACTCCAGACCCTCCCATACCTGAGCTGTTAGTTGCAATCTTTAACATATGTGTCCACCATGAGAGGTCAAGCAACAGCTCCAGTACTTCTTCTTTAACATTTGCCAAGGTTATTGCTGCATCAAGCCATGGGAGAGTTTTGCATACGCATCTTTGTTGTAGATTCTCCACACGCTTCACCACCAAGTGCAATTCTTCACAAGCACTCCTATAAATATCCGGTACTAGCACTGTACCCAAGGCCTCATTGAGAAATTCTACGGCATTCCTCATCTTTCCAAGTTGTTTTCTCAAGTACCTACACAATTGTTTGTTCAACTGAATTTCATCAAGACGCACCGCAAAGACTAACTCTATTGCGGACAGTACTTTCTGTCTCTCTCTCTCTGCATCAATTTTCGACTTGTTTAGTCCTTTTGTCACCGCCAAGTCTAACCCTAATGTGGTAAGTACTTTCTCTCTCTCTGTCTCTGCATCTCTATTTGACTTATTTAGTTGGTTTGTCACCGCCATGTTTTCTCTAGTCTACAGCAAATCACAAATCACTCCAAGGATATTATTCAAGAAGAGACAAGACTCTTTGATTTCTTTCAATGAAAAAGAGTGTCCGTCCACCAAAGTTGAAAGCTAGATTTTCTTGCAAATCTTCTTTCTCCTGCTCTCTTGAGGCCTCGTTCAAGCTCAATGTTCTCAATGTTTCTGGTGAGTCAAAGAACTGTGGTCCAAAGTTCACAAACAAAGAGTCCAAGCTAACATACAACCTCTTTGATAGAAATCGAGCTACCACTACCTACTGCACGCCACAAATCAAAATGGAGTAGTCAACTAGCTGATCTCTGATTTTCTTGTCAAAAAAGCCAGTCCACACATCTACAACATTCTACAGCTCATGATGTCTTGCACATTATGAACCACGAAAGAAACAAAAATCTAATTGGCAATCGAATTGTGAGTAGAGATTTTTCACAAGTTTGCATCATAAATAAAATATCCAAAGAACAACATAACAATTCAATAAGAAAAGGACAATGAGAGAGCAATAAAAAAGCACAGAGGATGTGGTACACCACCACTCTTTAATCTGTTACATTATATATAGTTTCCCGTCCTCGTTCCTGCGTCCTGAAATTCTGGACTGACCCTACCCTTCCCCTACGTTATACATTGACTCTTTAATTTGGAAGGAACTTGTTGAGAGGACTTGACATATTCCCAAGATACCTGCCAACTTCGTTGAAATATCTGCCCATTGAAGTACCTACAAAATACAAAGAAAAAATTATGTGAACATCTTTCATTCAAGCATCTACCATGCCTAGGGCCACACAAGTAACTTATATCATGAAATTTATTCTTTGCCGTATTTGGAAGGAGCCGTGTGAGGAAAAAGAAAAATAAAGATGGAGAGGTCAAAACTCAAGATGTCTTGGTTGGAGTCAAATTCAAGGTCCCTATATGATGGAGTTTGTTCTTTTCTTTATTTGGAAGCCGTGTGAGGAAAAAGAAAAATAAAACACGGAGAGGTAAAAACTCAAAATGTGTTGGTAAACGCCATTTACTACATGGCGTAAAGTAAACGCCACGGCGTTCCAGCAATAAGGGCTCATTGGAGGTGCAGCTGAGGGAGCCTTCATGAGAGTGTCAGTCCAAACATGTTACCTCACATAAGGATCGAGCAATAATTTTGTAATATTTATTTACTCTGTTTATTGCTTACCATTTGTGGATGCATGGAGGCATGGAAGTTGGTGAAAAATAAGTAGACACGAACTTCCCATCGAGGGCAAGTCCAAAAAGTGTTTGGTACACGTAAGAACAGTGACTAGTGCAACCAAGGGTTTGTGTTAAAGAAGTGAAGCAATTGGAAGGAAGTGAGTTTTTGTTTCGCTCAAAAATGGAAAATGTGGTCAACAACATAATTTCATTTCCAAATGGTCCAAGAGAAATTACCAGTGTTGGGCGGTTCTTTGAAATTGAAGGCAGTTGTGAATTTTGGTTCTTTAAATATTTCAGAATCAAAGAACCACTGGTGCCAGTTCTTTGAAAAAAATCCAAATAACAGAATCATTCATTCCAGTTGTTTCAGAAACCTCAAGGATCTGATAGTTTTCATGAATAAACTGGCCATCAATTCTTTGGCTGGTTCGTTAACTTTTTAATTTCTTGAGAGCTGCAATTGTATAGCAAACTGGTTATTTGAAAATTTTGAGAATTGACAGGTAAGCGAGTTTATACCCAGGTTGATAACCGGTAAGTATCTGTCCCTCATTCTAAGAACCACCCTGACACTGGAAATTATGTCCTTGAAAGCTCACCCATTTTAGTGTTAAAAAGAGAGGTAAGGTCTCTAGTCTTTGCATGTCTGGAAGGAACAGAAGACACAACAAGTTGCAAAAAAGGCTAGGTTAAAAACATCGAGGACATTTCTGCCCTATCAGTCAAAAAGAGATTCATTCCAGAACAACTTTAAATGAGGAATATTACTTCATCTGTTCTCATCCTTGCGGACCTAGAAGTGTTAAGTGTCAACATAAAGCCTTGGGTGAAGGGACCATCACCTAAAGTGGTACCATGGAAAAAAACCCTAAAAAATCTTGGATGGTGCTTCTAAATTCTAACACCATAAATATCCCATTCCAAGATTAACTGCAAGTCTTTAAGTCCAAATTTAACTATGGTTAAATATAGCCATTAATAGTCCTCATTCAGGAAGGTGAAGATGTACCAGCATAGGTATCTGGTTCACCCTGGCTACAAGTATGTGCATATGTCAATGCTCACATTTGCATGAGGTAAAGCAGTTGCATCAATACTTCCCACTGTCCCAGGGTCGCAGTAGCAACTTGAGTTGGGTTAAGAAATTGCAGGAAATATGAGGGCTAGTGCTTTACAGTAAGTGAAAATTGGGAACACATAGTAAAAAACTACCATTAACAATATTGTGACATGCAAAGTCCTGCACTGTACACTACATATTAATTTCAGTAGATTTTGAGGGTTTGCTTTTTAAATTGCATGATAGATCATTAATTATAGGGTTCCATGCAAAAACACTTTAATCTAGCTGTTAATGAAAGAAATTTAAAAGGGGGAATGGTACACATTCTTTTAGCCTAAAATACAAATTTCATTCTCATTAAAGATTTGATTTGTTTTATTTTACTGAATTTCCAATGACAAAAATTACTCAAATTTCAATATTTCCCACAGCTTAGATCTAAGAGATATGAAATAGTCTCCATTCAGACTACACATCAAGGGCCATTAATATGAAGTCATCTCCATTCCAACAGTACCAAGAGTACACCCTGAAATTTTTCCCAGAATTTTTAATCCTATTTGATTGGATTTTCAATGACAAGTTATTCAAAATTGAATAACTCTTGCTCCATATGTTTAAACAATATGAAACCACCTTAATGCACCCCTACTCATCAAGGGCTTGAGTACCAAGAGCATGGTGAGAGATATGGTTTTGGGAGATATTATCTTGACAAAACAAACAAACAAACAAATTACCTTCATTAATAGATGGATCTTATGGGATGGGCACACAATGTTTCTGGTTGGGCAATATAGCTGGCTGTTCCATATAGTGATTTGTATTTGCCTGCAAAAAATCAGAGTCTCCCATGGCAGGTAATTTTGGAGCCCAGAAAAACACCATTGTTGATGTATGATGGCAAGACAGCAACTGATTCATAGCTGACAAATAGAAATGGATCTATCCCTTTGTAGCTATGATGGTTAGAAATCGATAGGTATGCATGAGAATTCAATGCTCGGGTAATAATTCTCAAGGGAAAGACAAATACAATGAGCATTGAGATGTATTGAGAATGTGTGTACTCACAAAAAAGATGCTACATGCAACACCAGTGTGAGGTGGGTATCTGATTTTTTTAATACTCACTGGTTCTGGGTATTTGAAAAAATTCAGAATCAAAGACCTGTTGGTTTTGGGTATTTGAAAGTTTCAGAATCAAATATCCACCAGGTCTGGGTATTTCAAAAACTACAAAGAATCATCAGGTTTGATGAAAGAACCAGCAAAGACCTGGCGGTTTTCAGCAGATATTTGATTTTTTTCAAAAAAATTTGAGAACTCTGATTCTCTAGATAATAACTGGGTATTTGATTTTTGATGATCATGTTTATCACCGTTGATATCCGGATTGATACCCAGTGAGGATTTGGTGTAATTTCCGATACCCACCCCAACACCCACAAAGAGCGGGACCAAATTTAAAAGCAGAGAGACAAGCAAGAAAATGCTTGTGCAGAAAAAGGTACCAAAAGGTCCGAAAAATGTACATCAGACCTTTTTGGTACCTTACTATGATATCAGACCTTTTGGTGTTGCTTGATTTACAAAGAGCAACAGACACGGAATACCATTTGCTGCCAAGTTGACTTAGGATGTTCACCATGTCCAGTTTGTCAAATTGTGAAGTCCACTTTATTGTTGAAATGAATCAACAATTTGTTAAGTCCATATTCTGTCCAAATTGTCAAATATACATCACCAAGTCCACATCACCAAGTTGCCGACACCAAGTTGGCCAAGTCGCTGACAACACGGCATTGCCGACGCACCAAGTCCACTTTGCCAAGTTGCCAACACCAAGTTGGCCAAGTTCCCAACAACACGGCATTGCCAGCGTACCAAGTCCACTGCATCCTGTGGACTGCACAAGCGTGCTTCAAGCTGCCCAATTTTTAAAAACAATTTATGGACTGCCTGAAAATTATTTCTTTTCTGCCCAGACTTCCGCCCCTAAAGAAAGACTGCCCAAAATTAGTTATTTTCACAGGCTGCCTAATTCAGAAAAGGGTTCAAACCAGTGTTGGGTGGGTATGTATTTTTGGAGATACCCTACAGACAGGGCATTAAAAAATCTATACACATGTAAAGCCTGGAGGGGCTGGGCTTGTTTAAATGTTTAGTAAACCTAGGTCCTCCAGGCATGGACATAGATTGAATTTTTTTTCATATAAGGGCATGCACAACAATTTTGGGTAAGTCAAGTGCCCAGCAGATAAGGGCCCGAGCATGAGCATTGAAAAAATAATTCAAAAAACATATTTTTACCATGCAAAAACACATTCAAATACAAAGAATGTGCAAAATTGTGATTAGACATATGACATATGCTACCAAAATAAGAGTAAACAAGAAGGGTGTAATATTGCCCCACCAAACATAAAAATATGTTCTAAATTTTTAACTACACCAATTGAAAAATGTCTATGTTATTGATGTCTAAATAATCACAATTAATGTATCTGGCCTTTGGATTATGAAGAAGCATCAGAACTCCATTGTTGGAGTTGCTCCACTGCATGCACCATTCTGAAGATTGGTGTAAAGTGTTTTCTTTTTCAGCCAAAACAGTAACACCCTTTACTCTGTTGGTTCTTAAACTAACTTTAAACACTCAAAGTTTATACAGAAGATTAAATATAGAAATAAACACGGCATTGACTCTTTAAATATTGATGCTACAAAAACAAACAAAAAAAACAAAAACATTGATCAAATCAGGACACCAAGGAAACAAAATCATACATACCCAAAGCACAATTACCCAATCGCTTTAATAATGGCAATAGCCTTGTTGTAGGACATGAGCAAAACATAAAGAGGAATGTAAACACAAAAATAGCATGATACATACCCAAAGCACAATTAACAAATATATTAATATTCGCGATACCATCGCACCTCAATGATGAACTTGTACTATCTAAACAAAACATAAAAAAGAGCACATCAATCAAGAATGTGAAGCTTTGGTAAATCTAGAATTATTTCACTTCTGAATCTCCCATTTCATCAAAGAAGCACTCTATAGTTTGTTTTAGGTCTCCTAGGAACACTAAGTCTATAAAACACATGCTTTCAACAAACCAATTAATCCATTTAGGAAATTTAAAGAAAGGCAACAAAAAACATCAAAAGGCAAGAAATAATCTTTTTGACCTTCATAGTTGTCAACATCAACTTGATGTTCCAAGGTCAATTTACTAATCCACACCTCAAGAAGATCAAAATCCACGATCGATTTTTTTCTTCAAGTAGGTTGTCTTCAACATTTTGGCAAACTTATTGTTGGGTGGTACCACTAGGAACATCACACCCCAAATTTTTGTGACCCATTCAACTTCAAAACAACATAGGACTCACATAAATAAAGCTTTTCATTCCGAATTATTTACTGAAAGGTTACCCAAGTCATGTAGAATTCAAAAATCTAATTAAATTTACAAAAAAATGTGTTTTGATGCGAAAAATGAATGTATTACAAAAAAAAACTTTCAGGAATGTCACATGAAGGATTTTTTTTTATTAGGAGCATGAAAGGAATCAACATTTTGGAAAAAAAATTTGGATGTTAACTTTTGAGAATATTTCAAATGTGAACTTACTTGATGTCTTTTACAGATAATTGATTGAATCAATTTGGATTTAGTTATGAATTTTTGAAATCAAAATTGTGAAGCCCCAAAGGGACCATTGATGTCAAGAACACAAATGATAACTATTTTCACCATTATTGTTTTAATGATTAATTTGGATCATTCCCTTCTGCACGTATTAAATAAATAAGAAAAAATATCTAATGTGTAAGTGTAAGGACACTTAAAAGAAAAAAAAGTCAAAAATTGGGTTAGGAATGGTTCAGGAATCAAAATGTTAATGCATATTATTGGTTTTAATCAAGGAGCCCACAATCCCCATAACCTAACATTCAAGGAATCCAATATAAGGAATTTGTTTCTCATGTTCTACCCATTACTTCAATGGGCTAAAATTTGTGATGGTACTAACCTACATTGAAAAATTGACAACTCTATTCTAAGAAGCCCCATGGTAGCTTCTTTTTTTGAAACTAGGGATCCAACCCAAAGCCGACAAAACATGACTTGCAACTTCAACTATGATGGGGCTAGTGTTAATCAATTATACACAATCAATAAGGGAGGTAGTAGAGCTTTGTAATCATATTCAACTACAATTTCCACAATTGATTCAAGGCCCACAAAGTCTATTATGATTTGCAAGTTCTTAAAATGATGGTCCAACATAAGGACCAACATGTCATGTGCGCTCTAAGGCTGAATTGAAGATGTGAATGTCAAAAAAAGTTACAACATTTTAATGATTTCACATTTCATGTGATGGCCAATAGCCTATAATTTGGAATTAAAATCCCCAATTTACAAGCACCCCAAATCAACATAAAATTTAAATAAACCTAATTTAGTTTCACAAAAATCAAACTAACCTAAAAATTCAAATTAACTTAAAAATTGAAATTATACATAAAGTTTTCAACTAACATACCTGCATTGGATCCTAGACTTGATTGTGTTGTCATACATTGTACAACACATAAAAATGGCTACAACAAATGCATCAGACAATAACCAATACTTGCAAGATTGGTTCTAGACACATTGTGTGACAACAAGAGTATTAATGTAACTGATTTGCCTTACCACAACCAACCCATGTTTACAAGCTAGGAATCTTATTTTGCAACGCAATTTTTTGTCATGAGTAACAAAGGTTAATTACATCCTTGACCTCTAGGCATTCCTTGAACATGATGACTTTGGATGCAAATTTGGTCTTCATAGGTGCATTCAACTTGTAAGGTTGTTTGAAACCAACATCTCTATAAGCTTTAGCCCATTTGACGCTATCCCAAACTCCTTGATAGACTCAAATGTGAATCTGAAGTGAAAACAATGAAAGAGTAAGGAATTGGGGCACGTTCCCTGGCTCGTAGCACTTTGGGGGTAAAAGGGCGTGCTGGAGCTTTGGGATAGAACTAGGAAGAATGACAAGCAATCAATCACTCACATGGACTTGCACAAACCAAACAACAAGTTGGTTAATGCATAGCTGGAGCACTTTTGGTGTTAAAATAAGCCACAAGCAAACTATGACTCACAAGACTCACCACGGCCCAGACTTGGGGGAAGCCACCACCTTCTCCCTTATAGTATATTCTGTGGCTGGCCATGGGACTAACATCCAAATGGCATTTTGTCTCGGGATTCCTAAGTGGGAGCCCCGAAATTCCCAAAATTAGGACTCTTACAACTTTGGGAGCCCATAACTTTATTTCTAGACCTCCGATTGATATGAGGTCTAAAGCAAAGTTGTATCCCTCATTGAGAGCTTTCCAACGATATGTTGCATGCCACCTGAACGCAAGGGAATCAGGGCAATTCATGACTTTTAATGGGCAGGAATCAAATTGCCAATTTGACTCCCGACCTTTCTTTTGACCATAACTTGTGTTTTAGGTGTCCAAATGGTCATGCGAGCCCATTTTAAACATCTACATTCCAAGAGCTTTTCAATGATATAAGGGACACTTCAATCTAATGAGTTTTGACCCTTGCAATTGCTTTCTAAAAATTTGGGAGTCCATTGGGATTCCAACTCCCAAAGTGGGAGCTCACTTGGAGTGTGAGAGGCTCCTTCCCTCACACTCTCCTACACTCTCAGGAGCATGAAATGTGACTCCCAAGCTTCCTTCTTGGCCTGCAACCTTGCAAGCCTTTGCCTTGGTCGAAAGCCCAAGGCTAAAGTTGCAACACCATTCTTATCTACCCTTTCCACTTTTTGGTTCCAAATTATAATTTTCTACAAAGAAGATTATGCATCCTTGACAAAAACCTCCCTCATTCTAGTGACATTTTCAAATCATTAGTAGCATACTAACAACATTTTGACATTGCATGCCCATAACAACTAGTAACATATAGATTTGCCAACAACAATGGAACACATGGTAGATGCAAGTTATGGTGGTTCACTTTTGTGACAAAACAATGTTTTTTCCTTGGGTACCCTTTATTCAAATGCATATGGTGATTAATATATTCTTAAATCTACTAATTGGGATTTGGATCTAAACTAACAATTTCATTATTAAGAGAACTTTGTGGTTATTTATTGATAAAAAATTCATTTGTTAGTAGTAATGGATTTTGGAGGTCGAAAAATATGGACTAGTTGTTTGATTGGAACATCACAAAATGGAAAAATCTATATTGATTCACATTCTAAATTTGTTATTAGGACTCAATATATAATGTAATACAAGATGAAAAATTCATATGAAATTTTTTTTGTTTGAAAACCTTAATCGTTTAATAGTTAGGGACTTTTGAACGGTTAAAATTTGACCACATTTTCATAAGTCCATATGAGTTGCAATTTTTGTTTGTTTTTTAATTTTTTTGTTTCAAAAAAAAAAAATTGAAAATTTTAGATGGGGCGTTATTCTTTTGGACATAGCATGGGTTTTTCCTTTTAAGACTTTCAAATTTAAAAATGACATCAATTGCATTAAATACAAGTTTTCACATAGATTTAACAAGGTTTGTATGTGACTGAACATATATTATTCAAAGATCAAAATAATAATATTTTTAAAAACCACAACCATGTCCATTTGAATCATTTTAAAGAATCTTGTATGAACTTATAAAAAATGTAATTTTTGCCACTATTAAGCCATTATATCATGCATTCACCCCATATGAAACAATGTTTGTCAAAGCATTTATGAAGGTGTTTAAATTAACATTTTCATCTTTTACATATACGATTACCTTGTCACACAAATCAAAATGAGCAAATAAATCTTTCAATTGTAAAGCTTGTAGCTCCAAATGTTTCATGAACTTCAAAAATGCATATTATGATATATGGCATGGTTTCCACTTGCTATTGATGTAATTTGCCAACAATGCAAAAGTATTAAATCTTCCACGTGGCATTCGTAAATCAAATGTGATTATCATTGTAATAGTTTTAACAAGAATAGGAAAAACATTACAGCCCTTGGTCTTGCTAACCATATTATTATGGATTATTTCATTCATGAGTTGTCATTTATTTGGAGAAACAATTCAACCACATTGGCAAAAGATTAACTGTTATGGCTAAACATTTTCATTGGAACTCAATGGTCAATAGTCTTTGGTGATGTACAATGTCAAATCTTCCAAGAAATGTTTTTGAATGAAGTCTAATTTTTTTGTAAAAGACTCCAAAGCCAAAATAATCAACAATTAATCTTGATATGGGTTTTTTCCACTTCTTGGCCACTAACAATTGGGCATGAACAAAAACATCCTCAACAACAACTTTTTTTTATTTATAAATTTTCAACATAACAAAGTCCTTTAAGGATACATGTTAATTCATTGCAATTGTGCCATGCTCATTGTTATACACAAGCAAGCCTTCTAACTTACACTCTAACATCTGAAGGAATTGTTATTGTTGCAAGGTAGTTTTTGTTTACAAAAGCTCAATAGATAATTCAAGCACCTCTCTAGTTATTATGTCATTGGGCAAGTTTCTTCCATTTAACACCACTAGCACTTTTGACCCCAAAATCTCCAAGATGTTCACAATTGGTTATAGATGTAGGTGACCTTTGCAATTCAACTACCCTTAGATTGCCATTCTGCCCATCATTTCCCATTCTACCCAAAAACCAAATAAACCACCAAACTTCAAGACCCAAGTCTTAAACCACAACAACCTAGATATGTAAAAAACTTGGGTGCAATTGAAGACCTCTAAGGCACAATAATCACATTGGAGCACTAGGAAAGCATTATGCACCAAAAGTAATTAGGTTGGAGCACCAAAAGCACTATGCATCAAAAGCTTGGGCGTAATTGAAAACCTCTAAGACATAATAGTTACACTAAAGCATCAAGAAAACATTATGCGTGCCAAAAGCAATTAGGTCAGAGCACTAAAAGCTTAATGCACTAAAAACACTAAATACATTGGCAAACATTAGACACTAAAATGTTGGAGACTTAAACCATAGCAACCTGGGTATGTAGAAAATTTGGGTGTAATTGAAATTTTTTTAAATGTAATAGTTATGCTCGAACACCCAAAAAGCAATCTGCACCAAATGCATTGAATGCACCAAGAAATGAAAATGTTAGAAAATCAAATCATAATAACTTAGATGTGTAAAAAATTTAGGTGCAATGAATTGAAAACTTTTAAGACATAATAATTACATTGAAGCATCAAAAAAACACTAGAGGAATTTGCAAAAGTAATTAAGTTTGAACACTAAAAACATTATGCACCAAAGCATTAAATACATTTATAAACACTAGATACTAAAATGCGAGAGACCTAAACCACAACAACTTCAATGTGTAAAAAACTTGAGTTTAATTGAGAATCTTTAAAACACAATATTTAGGCTAGAACACTAAGAAATCACTATGCACCAAAAGCAATTAGGTTGGGACACTAAAAATCGAAAATGTCATGCATCAAAAGCAATTAAGCCAAAACACTAAACAATGAAACACTAAATATTAAAAGCACACCAAATGGCAAACATTGAAATGCATTGAAAATAAAGAAAGAGGTTCGAGGATTGAAGTGCAATTGAAAGAAAATGTATCCAAACATCCAAACATCCAAACACAACAATCACAACAAAAAGAATAAAGATGAAATACTTGACAACAATGTGATGGTTGAATGTTCTTTTTGTTAAACCTTAAACCATAAATTTCTAGCACCCTATTCTTAATATCTTGTCTATGTAATGCAAGTGGGAGGTTTGTTGACCATGGACATCTAACAGACTTCAAGCAACAAAGGCATGTCAAGGTACATGCTTTGGTTAACATTTATGACAAACTTAAAGCACACATAAATAGGGTTTCATCCATTTTTTCTGAATTTGATGCCCACTGATCAAGGTTTGTCACACCTAGATCTATGCTCGGGTTGATACCCTTGGACAACTTGCATATCTACCCAACACTAGTTTAAACCATTTCTTTTAGTTTTTATAGTGGCAAAGAAGCTTTAGATGATCCCTTTCAATTTAGACTTTAAAGTTTTTTCAAAATTGTGTTATTGAGAGTAATTTGAAGGTTTAAAGCTTGAATTTTTAAAAAAAAATTTGGTATCCAATCTTTATCAATGTAGTGGAATTTAAGCCCATCAAACAAAATGAAAACACAAGGATGAATCATTATCCACATGGATGATGAGTGAGTTAATTAACCAAGTGAAATGATTTTTGCACGGATAATTTGTGACCTCAAAAATCCATTTCCATAAATAATATATAGTTATGACATTTGGATAAATTTAACCCCATTGATTAAATGACTTTTAAGTATGAATTATATTCAAATGAAATGACATGAATTTTTATGGATTTGAAATGACTAACGTAGATTAAAATTGTCCTAATGCATTTTTGATGCATAATAAAATGTGCACAAAACATATAAACCCACAAATGAACAAATTCTGCACAATTTTCATTACTTTGTTGAATGCTAAGTTTGTGATGTAATATAAATTAGTAACAAACTTTCAAAATTGTTGATTCATGTGTGAAAATGTAACAAGCTACCAAGATCATGAATTGTAAATAGTTATATGTAAATGGGGAAAAAGGAAAACCTTGTAATAAAAGTTGTTATCACAATTTTTTATTATTTGATTGTTGTAGGAAATTACACAACTTGGTGTTACCTTTTTTTATTGTTAATTCTAATAGCATAAATTAGTTCAAATTCTAAAAAATGCATAATTGATCAACAATGTTAAAAAAAATTCATCATTAGATGTTTGTAATTGCACCTTAAACAACCATAACAAAAAAAAATCATGAATAAAAACTGAACTTGATACATTATATGAAAATCGTTTCGTTTTCTCTCATCACAAGCGTGAATTTGAATTCAACCTAACTATCATGTGCACAAAATGTATATTACCCAAATGCCTTTTATTGTGGAATTTGAAACTCATGAAAATTTCATAATGATAAACAAATGTTCTTTAGTTTGTTGCATGTAACTTGTTACTTCCCAAGGAAGAAAAAAATGCAATCTCTTATAATTAAGTTCTATTTCTTTTTAAGTTTAATGTTGATCTCTTTGACTAATACCTTTGAGATGTGAATGATCTTAAATACTTAAGAACTAAGAATGAGCTTGATAACATCCTTCTAGCAACATCACTTTACCTTATGTATGTTCATCATTGTTTGACTTTTGAAAGAACCTTGAGTGTTGAAATTATTCCTACTCAAATTGTTCTTGAGAAAAGCATAGGGAGAGAGGGAAAGAAAGAAAAGTAGGGAAAGGGACAAAGAGGGGTTGTTTTTGAGAAAAGCATAAGGAGAGAGGAAAAGAAAGAAAATGAGGGAAAGGGACAAAGAGGGGATGATCAATAGTTATTTTCTTGATCCTCCTCTTTATAAAACACTAGTTCTTCTCTTTCTTCTTCTTCTTTAATTTTCTAGCATGTAGAAAATTACACAAACACCCACCCAACAAAGCAGGCAACAAACATAAAAGAAAAACACATTTAGTTTGCAAACCAAATATTTCAACCAAATCTCAAAGTAAAAAAAAATATAACACAATTAGTTTGCAAAGAAAGTGAGAAAGGGAAAAAAAATAAAAATGCAAACCCTACCCACCTTTGAACCCTAAGAGATGCATCATGGTCATGATATATACAGGGCACCTATGTTCCGTAGTTTTGCCATAGCTATTTTGATAGCAATAAAATCCTATCATAATTATGTAGCAATACACATATGTTTGATACACTACTAGTAGGATACAAAATTACCCCATGGATTTTTACAACTCAAACATTGTTTTCAATTTTTTTCATCCATTTTCACTTTCTTGGGATTTTTCAGTAGGGCAAACCCCTATTGAAAGCACCTATCACCAAAACTTAGCATTCATTTTATGTTTGGGCAATATGCAAACTATTATTTGATGTTGACCAAAAATTGTCATCAATGTTCAATGATGATTGAAAATGAAGTCCATTCTCATATGGTGACTATAAGCAATTTCAATGATTGGATGATGAACAAAAGTGATCATTCAGCATTGGATGGCATCCAAAAGTGATCTTTGCTCTTGGATGACAACCATAAGAGATGTTCACCATTAGATCATGACAAAATTTGATCTTCACCATTGGATGGTGACTAAAAGTGATCTCCATCATTGGATGGAACTAAAGATTATCCATGACTTCAAATGCTAACTAAAATTGATCTCCATGGTTGGATGACAAACAAAAATAATCCTTGCCATTCAATGGCAATTGGAAAAACATCTTCAACATTGGATGGGAACAAAAAGTCATCTCCACTAGTATTGGATGACAAGTGAAAATCATCTCCATGATCCATCATCATGATGTGGTACTGAACTTTGATCTCCATTGTTGGATGGCAACTAAACATGATTTCCACTGTTGGATGGTGACTAAAAATCATCCCCACCATTGGATGGTGACCAAAAATCATCTTCACATTTGGTCTCCATTATTGAATGGTGAAAAGAAATTGGTGGGGGGAAGAGCGCGGGAGAGAATTAAAATTGGAATTTCAAATATGGGTTTATGTAATCACATGGTCTTCATCTCTCATTACAATAGCACCCAAACTGATTTGACAACAAACTGCTGAATAATTAATTAAATTTCAAATCTCACCTTCAGCTGTTGGCTTTTTAATTCTGAAATTTTCAGCAGGCAATATTTATATAAAACAATAAACATAACTCTGTTGTTTTTGTGACACAGTCTATGTGTGTCTAGACTGTAATAATTATCTCTTCTAGAAAAGGCAGGTCTGAAGTTTGGGTTGCTCCATTTCCTCACTAAGGCCCAGTTTACATGAGGGGCCTATATGAGAGCAAAATACAAACAGATCAGCATCTGAAATCAACAATCCCTCACTCTGTCTGTGCACTCTGTGAAAGCTCCCTTCCAACTGCTGTAAAGACCTCCAAGAATTTTCTTAGTGTATTTGTAGGTACGCTTATAGAGTGCAAAATCCCGAGGGACATTTCAGAAAACAAAATGCTCGCAGCTCAAGCATTCTGTTTTATGACATGCCTCACATCATCTTTTTTCCCACAATACCCAGTGGATACCCACCAGACATTATACGAAAACAAATCTAAATAAAAGAACTGTGTCCATTTGTGCATTTGCTAATGCCCTCAGAGTGGGTGAGTTCCAGAAGTAAGCGGCCCTTGGTTTTGCCTCAGGTGGGCACTTACTTCCAGAACTCCCCACTCTTCAGGCATTATTGCCGTACATGTAAAGACCTGCCCAAACTGAAACTGTCTGGGGTTAGGAGAGGGCAGGTTCTAAAATGGAATGTTATCTCAGCAAAAAATTGTTTCTGGGTCGAGAGTCCTTCCATTTCTGGAGGGATCTTCACTTTCTTTTGGATCATCTGGTCGCTCTAAATTTTGTGGCAGGATCTTTACTTTGTGTAAGGCACATCGACGAAGGCATTACCAGAAATGGGACTGCTCGAGGCCCTTGTCCTAGGGCCTTACCCTACTCTGGGGAGGAGCTAGGATAGAATTGTCGCAGAAAACTTGACACACTCACAAGCTGCTTGAGCTTGAACAGCTCTCAAACTTCAGAAGAAAATAGTTCGTAGTCCACAGGAACTGGGCCAATCGAAGACAAGGTTGATGCACAGACAGACACTCAAGTGAGCTCAAATGAGCTTGCATTGTCAGATTCAGTGATGGTAATATTAACAGAGTGAACAAATCTCCCTCTAAAGTTGTGCCCATGTCGCTTACAAAGACGCTAGACCACACTACTACGATTCTTGACCTTTCATATGTCTCTGGGACCATTCTGCTTACATACAAACAGAAGATGTTGGGGTGTGCAGCTTCACAGTTCTCAATACTACTGAGTATTTGCCGGTTAAGATCGTCGTGTTTCGGCATACAATCAGACTTAGCACTTTCATCACCATCAACCCATCTCAAGGACTTTAAGGAAAATTCTGTGCAGAGAAGAGAAACTACACCAAATTCCCTTCAAATCTCTCCAGATCCATCCAATTCCAGAGAACGTTGATAATCCCAACGAAGAGTACAGAAAGTTCCTCGCAGATGTGTGACATATACCCCTGAATTGCTTCGGTCTCAAGTCTCAAATTCACTCATGAAGCAGCTTTTGCAAGGAAGAAATGAAAATCTTCTTGGCGTTGGCCCCTGCAAATATAAGAAGGGGGGCAAAACTGAAGTTGAACGAGGACCAAAACCCAGGACAACATTCTATCTCGCGAGATGGATTTGGTCTTTGTTTCACTGGTGAACCCTAATTTTCTGCCCCTCCCGATTCTAGTACCTGGTTGTGGTTTTTGAAAGCAGCTAAACGCATTTGGGTCGTCAGTCATGCATTTTCGCAGTTCGAGATCTCGGCTCCATTCGGAAAACTCACTACCCTAGAGGTTTTGATTCCACAGATATTGGGTTTTTGAGGTTTTCACTCTCACACAACCAGGTGCATTTGCTGTCTTGTTCTCCTTCTTTCTCTTTTGTCTGTAGTTATGGTGTAAGCACATCCAGCCCTACGAGAAGAGATGTTGGATCAGAAGCAGAGAGACACATTGGCGGCAGCCATTCTTCCCCCAACTGCTGCCTCCCTCAGTTTCTGCTCCACATTGGCAGTTGGTCAGGTACTCGTTTCCGAAATGATTTCATTCTTGCTGGACTTACCTGGTTTGCCATTTAAGCTTGTTTCTGTGAGGAGGGGGATTGTTCACTGCCTCATGGGTTTGGGCGGGTTGAAGGCAGCAGGAAGAGTTCTTAGAGTTTCATGTGCTACACCACTATTGGGTTCAATGCTTGGAGGCTTGGCTGTTGCTGCTGCTTCAGTTGCTGCAGCACAGGTTTGTCTCCATCTGAAAACGCTCAGACTTTTCCTAATTTGCTCCTCCCCCACCCCCCATTTCTGAAATTTCTGAAAGCTTTGGGAGCTTCATAGAATCATTCAGAACAAAATGCATGTGAAGGAGCACCTGGGAATGGATTTGTGATTTAATGGTATGCAGGTTTCTTTTACAGTTCGGGGAATGTGGGAACACAATTCCAAGAAGCAGAAACAGAAATTTATTTCCACTGAGAGTGTCTGGTTCCATGCAATGTTTGGTTTGATTGCATTCAAGGTTAGTTGAAATTAAACCTTGGGAAAAATGGTGGGCTCTTGTCATCGAACTGCAATTTCTTTTCTCATTGCACAGATGTGATATTAAGGAAATACTGGGTTTGAAATGGTTGCTAACAGTTCACTGCTATGACAATTTTGATGCAAATCAACATGGATGCAGTACATTAGATTTTGTTGCAAGCTAAATGCATTGGTACTTTTGTGATCCTTTGATTGGGTTGTTTGTCTACCGGAAGAGTGTTGTCAAATGGAAGAGTAGGTCAGACCTAATCCCCTATGTTCTAAATCCAAAGCCTCTGAGGTATCAAGAAATGCAGAACATTTTTGGGCAGTCTTTGGTATGAGATTGGGACATAACAACAATGGGTGAGGACCAGGTGCTGGGAGGAAGTTGTCGAAACATGATGCCCAGCAATGTGATACATCCAGGAGCTTGGGCTCGTGCTTCTATTCCAGGTAGATTGTGCTCAATGCTTTTATGATAATAACAATTGCCTGCTTTTGATTTTACTTCCATGCAAACATGACAAAGTGGGCACATTGGTGCATTACAGCCAGAGGGAGCAAGTATGCAAATGAAACCGAAGCAAACCTAATCAAGGACCTTTTCAAGCAGTATGGTTGTCATCATTGCGGCACTCGTCATGGACAGAGGTTGAAGATACCTTCATGTCATGCACTTACATTGTTGCTGATCAAACTACAATGCAAGCAAATATATTTTTCACAAAATAATAGCAATTGAATTGTTTTTCCAGCACAAGTGTTTTTGTTGATAAATGTGAAGACAAGTAGACATTAGATTGCAACTTTCAATGAGAGAAAGAGAGGCTAAGTGATGGAGTGAGTTTGGATGACAGCATAGCAGATCATATGCCACCCAATGCAATATTGAAGCAGTCACAGGCAAGAAAGTTTCAGAGGCTCCTCCGTAATTTGAATCAGCTTTTTGTCAAGAAACAGCCAATAATGCAACGCCTCTTCCCCCAGTGCAGCTCATGTATGAAGCTGCAGAGTGCAGCTCTTCGTCATGGCAAGTCTACATTTGTGTTCCATTTCCAGCAAGGTATTCCTCAGGTGGGTTCTTTCTATTCAGGCATCACCTCAGTCAACTTTGTCTTCAGATCCATAAATCTACGAGACCAATTTGGTTTTGGCAACAGAATCTCAATTTCTGAATTTCATCCTTACATTGTTAGTTGAATTCATTGAATTTGAATTATGCACTATACACAATTGACATGCTGTTGTTCTAGGCTGTCACCCATGCTGCCTGAAATGCTGGGTGGATCATTATATACTTGTATACACACTGTTGGGAGCTAATGAAGTCAGCAGGGAGTGATGACAGCTTGTCAATGCTGTTCATGATGAAGGTGATGGTCTGGAACTTTGTGACTAACACTCACAAGGTTATGACCACATTCATCTTCTTGTGTTACTTTTGAAGTGTTGTTCTGGAGTTTCATCTGCAATATTGTAGATATGTATGTTGTCATCCAAACTCACTCCATCACTTGCCCTCTCTTTCTTCAGTCCAATGCAACTAGCAATTGAGTGTCATCTTGCCTTCTTCAAATGCATCAACAAAATGCTCGCTAACATGCCTTATGATCAGTCAAACTTCGGTCTGCAAACATCAGGGTTACTCCTTACAGGTTATGGGTAATGTGGGGGTGTAGCCACCCTATTGGACAGGATTCTGTATAGGAGCACTGGGAGCATTCCTGGAGGGACAAAGTATGGTGTGACCCGTGGTAGTAGTGTTTGATTGCAATATTGAACTGAAACACAGTGGAATCTGATGGGTTCACTGTTGGAGGAACAAAGTTTGCTGTTAACAATGATTTAGTTCCTGGCTGCAAATTTGAGAGAAGAGAAGTGATGTAGTTCTATGAAGCATCGAAAGTGTTCCATTTACAAATTTGACTCACATCAATTGGTGAGAAAGAGAAGTGGTGTAGTTAGAGTTGTATGCAGCATTGAACACTTTCCTTGTTAAATTGTGTTCCATTTACAAATTTGACTCACATCAATTGATGAGAAAGCTTTAGAGAAGAATTAAGCACAAACAGGGTGATGATTCTGAATTCAGCTGAAACACAGATGGATACTGAACCAGATTCCAACAGACTCCCAATTTTCTGAGTTGGCAAGCAATTCAACATTCATGAAATTTTCCGCCAGTATCACGGAGTAGGTAACAACATTTTATTGCACACACAACCTTTAGAGAGCCAACACAAAGGTCCAACTCAGTGTAGGTCACAATATGATGTTGAAACCCACTTTATGAATGTGTTAAATCCTACTTATGAATAATTTATTTGTATTCAAGATTTCAGGGAGTTTTATTTCAGCATATTCTTGCTGATACTTTTGCTGCAGTTCACTATTGTGATTAGTTGCTAGTGAAATCTAGGTTCAAAACAGATAGGAGGGCAGGAGAGCAAAAAATCCCCTCTTTCATGCTCAGCAGGTTTAAGACTTTTCATCAAGCTTTAAATCTGCAATGCCCCCTCTACAATGTGCAGGGCAAGATCATAGTTGCATATGGCAAAATGGATAACTATCAGGAAACCATATCTAGTACAAATTTCCTTGCACGCTTAAATGTTGCAGGCCATAAGATCTGAGAGGATAGAGAGTGCAGTCCATGCAGGTAGGAATGGAAGACTAAACTGTGGCTGGTGCTGGTGCTTCAGCAACAACTGGTGTGGAAGCAGTGACAGGAGGGACACTTCTCCGCTCTGCACTCTACTCTACTGTCAAGACCAAGCTACTGCCACGGCCAGTTTCTGGCCAAGTTGACAATGGCTTCCTAATCCCTCAAGGGACTTGAAGCAAGCAAAATAGTAAACTCCCGCTTCTTGTGCTATCCACTGCCAATCACACAGAATCAATAATCAGCACTCCTTGTACTCCACCAATGTAAAGCTTTAATGTCATGAATCATCTGATCATTTACTCTTGAAGCAGATAATTGTGCACAAATTGGGATTTTTGTGGACATGTCCCCATCAAAGAAGTACCAGTGGATGCTTACATAGTAGGTGCCAGTTGTCCCAGGATCAAGTTGAGTAGCTTCATAATAATTACAACTACTGAAAGCTTCTTCTGACGGCAGTGAGTAGACATTGTGGTATTCAGCAGGATACCTGAAAACTGCAAAACCATCCATAAAGCAGCAGTGAAACAATTTAGAGAAATTCGCAGAAGATCCAGAGCTGGGTGTACAAGCAATTCAAGTTCAGACACTCATCACAGAGGGCTTAGATGTTGTACTCACCTAAAACATCACCAACGATGACCCTCTGTGAAGAAGCCCATGCGACATAGTCAGGTGGCTCATCAGTTAGTACGTTAAAATTAGTCCATCCTGCTGATCCACCAACATAATGGACTCTGTAACCACTTGCTTGTTGCAAGCAAATGAATAGGAAACAGAGGACATATAAGATCAGGCACCACCTTCGTCCCTTGAGCAGAGCTGCTGCCATTATGAATCAACCCTATGAACAAATTTGCAACTCACTTTGTCAGAATTACGCAGAAGCTGAAGAAAACAGTTCCTATAAAGGACCCTTGAAGGACCTTCCTTCGGTGACTAGAGATCAAATCCAATTCCAGTGACTAGCTTCTTAGTTTTGTATTGCAGTTTTACACTGCATTTTCTTCGATTCCCTGCTATGCAATTGAAGAAATGAAGATGGCTCAGACAGTCGAAAATTTCAAGGAAAGAAAACCAAACATACAGCACATACAGCACCATGGGATGATAGCATAAGAGAGTAGTAATTAAGATCGAAACAAGCTGGCGTACAACAGAAACCCATGATCAGTTTTCACCAATGTGGGGGGGGGGGGGCTTAAAGCCCCCGGTCCCACAGAAACACGCCCCAACAAGACCAAAAACGCCAAAAAAACGGTAAAAAGAACA
>Ga0116231_10000807_pt1 | contig 59318 bp, 43 predicted proteins | sample S1TSphgellanicum_2_FD_89695 | JGI IMG/M metagenome (GOLD analysis project Ga0116231, IMG submission 89695) | Host-associated microbial communities from peat moss isolated from Minnesota, USA - S1T2_Fd - Sphagnum magellanicum MG | ecosystem: Host-associated > Plants > Peat moss > Unclassified...
AAAATTGGTGTGTAAACATTTGCCTACACGACCGATTAGCTTGTGGGATTCCGAATATGGCTGTGCTAGTTTTATCAATCAAACTAGTGATATCCCAGCAGATAAGTTAATGCGGTTACGTCCTAATCGAGTACTCTATGGTGCGCCTCCACCTTATAGCGGCAAAGGTCGTCCCCGTTCTCATGGTGAGAAATTTAAACTGAATGACTCAACTACATGGTGGACACCAGATGAAACTATCGACGTTGACGACCCAGAGATAGGGCGATTGTCTATCCGTTTGTGGTGCAATCTTCATTTTCAGCAATCTAAAACTCATCCGATGAATTTGATTCAAGTTCAACGTTTAGATGATGCTGGTAATCCTAAACATAACCCTTTGTGGCTAGGATGGGTAGGATTAGAGATGCCTGCTTTATCTTCATTTTGGCCATTGTACGGTCGTCGTTTTGCGATAGACCACTGGTATCGTTTTGCTAAACAACGCTTGCATTGGACTTTACCACAATTGAGTACCCCAGAACAATGTGAAAAGTGGAGTGATCTATTACCAGTAATGACTTGGCAACTTTGGCTAGCCCGTGATGTTGTTGCTGATCATCCATTACCGTGGCAGAAAAAACAAACCAATCTATCTCCCGGAAGGGTCGCTCAGTCTATGGGAGGAGTTTTCGCCGTGATTAGTACACCTGCTGTTTCCCCAAAACCCCGTGGAAAGTCTCCTGGCTGGCGTACTGGTAGAGTCCGTTTACGCAGAATTCGCTATCCTACTGTTAAAAAAACTACTCCTAGACCTCAGAAGGCACAATCATTATCAGCTTAATCTCTTCCTTTTTCTCATTTAAGCTATGTGATTTGTAAACTCAGGACTTCTGGGTTATTTTGTCACGCCTTAGTCTAAACTGGAGTTCCTAATCGCTAGGGATATTAATTGAATGGAAACTCATCATCTGGGTCAACATTGAAGTTGACTAAAGAAGCAATTCCTAATCGCTAGGGATATTAATTGAATGGAAACCGCCTGTTCGGTGAGTCACCTTCTGGATTGGGGGCGAATTCCTAATCGCTAGGGATATTAATTGAATGGAAACTCTAAAGGAAGGAGATAAACACTTTTGGCAGTTGACTATTCCTAATCGCTAGGGATATTAATTGAATGGAAACTGGATAACTGGAGGTTTCAAAGTGAAAACTCATTTCAGTCATTCCTAATCGCTAGGGATATTAATTGAATGGAAACTTGATCAAGGCAATCCTCCACGGAGGAAGTAATGTATGATTCCTAATCGCTAGGGATATTAATTGAATGGAAACACAGTGGTCATGATTGATTGTCTCCCTAATAATGGTTATTCCTAATCGCTAGGGATATTAATTGAATGGAAACTTCTCCATTCCTAACACTCCTTTCCCGTTTACCAACAGTATTCCTAATCGCTAGGGATATTAATTGAATGGAAACTTGACTCGTTGCATACCAGTAATTTGCTTCTATCCCATTCCTAATCGCTAGGGATATTAATTGAATGGAAACAGTTTACTAATTTCTTGATGTAATTTATATAAATCCATATTCCTAATCGCTAGGGATATTAATTGAATGGAAACGAGATTTTGGGTACTGTGTAGTCATTAGCGTTTTTCCTTTATTCCTAATCGCTAGGGATATTAATTGAATGGAAACTATAAATAGTGCGTCTGCTTGGAGGTGTATATTCCGTGATTCCTAATCGCTAGGGATATTAATTGAATGGAAACCGCCTTTTCTAACTGCTCAAGAAGAGCAGAGTGGGAATTCCTAATCGCTAGGGATATTAATTGAATGGAAACATCAGAGAAACCTTCGTCAACTAATCTGCAATAGTTTTTGAATTCCTAATCGCTAGGGATATTAATTGAATGGAAACTGTACTTTCTAGCTTCATCCAGTTTGGTAGTAGGTAAATTCCTAATCGCTAGGGATATTAATTGAATGGAAACCTACAAACCTAACATCCTTTGGAGATCCCTAAAAGATTCCTAATCGCTAGGGATATTAATTGAATGGAAACCTCACCTAAGGGTGTGGGCTGCAATTAACAAAGAATATTCCTAATCGCTAGGGATATTAATTGAATGGAAACTTTCGCCCTACCTTGACCGTAACAATTCCCTCATCTTCATTATTCCTAATCGCTAGGGATATTAATTGAATGGAAACAAATTGGAATAGGTCATGAGAAGTCTCCTGTTATTAGGATTCCTAATCGCTAGGGATATTAATTGAATGGAAACAATACGCCATTAATATATTTTACACTGATGAAGTTGTCATTCCTAATCGCTAGGGATATTAATTGAATGGAAACCTTTTTAAGTAAGTTTTCACCTGCTTGGTGGAAGTCATTATTCCTAATCGCTAGGGATATTAATTGAATGGAAACTTAATGCTAGTTTCCTGGAAAGAAAACTAGCTTGATTCCTAATCGCTAGGGATATTAATTGAATGGAAACTTTCGCCTGAAGCTTCACAGACGCACCAGTCGCACTTTCCTGTGCCAAATTCCTAATCGCTAGGGATATTAATTGAATGGAAACAGCCAAGCTGATATCTGTAAAGTTAGCCATATGTTTTATTCCTAATCGCTAGGGATATTAATTGAATGGAAACCAACAGAGCAGCAATAGCCGCCTGTTGGTTGACTTCTTTTATTCCTAATCGCTAGGGATATTAATTGAATGGAAACCCAACCCAAGACATATTCATTTCCATACCACCAGAACACTATTCCTAATCGCTAGGGATATTAATTGAATGGAAACACATCATCATAGGCATTAGCTATCACCTTCCAGGAAGTCCTGGCAGATTCCTAATCGCTAGGGATATTAATTGAATGGAAACTGTGAAGACCGCGTAGACGGTCACGCAATTGGCGGGAATTCCTAATCGCTAGGGATATTAATTGAATGGAAACCTAGGACTAGCAAGCTTAGATTCACGAGAATACGCGTAGATTCCTAATCGCTAGGGATATTAATTGAATGGAAACAAACTTAGGTTTAGAATACTTCCATAATTGCGTTTTCTGTATTCCTAATCGCTAGGGATATTAATTGAATGGAAACATATTCTTTATCCTTTTAGCATCTGTGCGTGTTCTCAATATTCCTAATCGCTAGGGATATTAATTGAATGGAAACCACAAGAGTTTCAATAGGACATAACTGATTAATCTGATTCCTAATCGCTAGGGATATTAATTGAATGGAAACTCCACGCTTCAAGAAATAGTCGAACGGTTCAATGAGATTCCTAATCGCTAGGGATATTAATTGAATGGAAACATCGAATATGAGCGAGTTTTGGGCGAGGAAATCAGCGATATTCCTAATCGCTAGGGATATTAATTGAATGGAAACCTGATAGCCAGATCCCATGTTTCCCGCACAGCCTTATTCCTAATCGCTAGGGATATTAATTGAATGGAAACAATCCTTATTTAGACTCGCCTGACTCTTTGGTGCTAAAATTCCTAATCGCTAGGGATATTAATTGAATGGAAACTATTTGCAAGCAATGCAGGCGATTAATCTCTATTTATTCCTAATCGCTAGGGATATTAATTGAATGGAAACCCAAGTAAATTATCTCCTCAACAAATAATCGATAAATTCCTAATCGCTAGGGATATTAATTGAATGGAAACTTTTCTACTTATGCCTATTGGTGGATAAAACAAGGGAATTCCTAATCGCTAGGGATATTAATTGAATGGAAACTTGAAGATCATTTCCTTTGTACTTACCAAAACTTAATTCCTAATCGCTAGGGATATTAATTGAATGGAAACAAAAATAATAGCAGAGATATTGCCATTGCATCGACAATTCCTAATCGCTAGGGATATTAATTGAATGGAAACTGCAACTGGTGCATTTGGATCAACAGCCACAGAAGCTATTCCTAATCGCTAGGGATATTAATTGAATGGAAACTAAACGAAGGTTTGATTCCATTCGCTCATCCCAAGTTGATATTCCTAATCGCTAGGGATATTAATTGAATGGAAACTAAACAAACTGTTTCAACCTATTCATCACAGCATGCCTATTCCTAATCGCTAGGGATATTAATTGAATGGAAACTACTGAAGACTTTGTTTTCCTCATGCTGCCACCTACCTTATTCCTAATCGCTAGGGATATTAATTGAATGGAAACTAGCCATCATTTTCCGTCCTTTTTATGTTTTCAAATATTCCTAATCGCTAGGGATATTAATTGAATGGAAACCAGTGTGCTGGGGGTCAATGAAGTAGCAATTAGGGTATTCCTAATCGCTAGGGATATTAATTGAATGGAAACAACAGAATCCTGGAATGATTATTCAGGAATACTACTCCATTCCTAATCGCTAGGGATATTAATTGAATGGAAACTTCCATTTTTGTAACCGATGTCAGCGTGAGGTGAGCAATATTCCTAATCGCTAGGGATATTAATTGAATGGAAACAGTCAAGTCCTACAATCCGAGAAGATAGTCTGAAGGGGATTCCTAATCGCTAGGGATATTAATTGAATGGAAACTCAACCCCCAATAATTCAGCAAACATATCAAGAGTAAGTCCTAATCGCTAGGGATATTAATTGAATGGAAACTTTAATCTCCTAAAATACAGTGAATTGGATGAGAAGTATGGAGATTCCTAATCGCTAGGGATAGGTTCTCCGGATTATTTGGTGATAAGTTTTTATTATAGATAAATCTGCTTTTTGCTAGATAAAAGCTAAAATGCTTATAAATTGGGGCTTTTTATGAGATATAAGTCAGAAAAAAGTTACATTCACAGGTTAATTTATAATAAAATCGTTAAATTACATTAAATCTAGTATTTTTAGGGAGGAAAGTAGTTTTTCTGCAAATATTTTTTAATGTAATGTTTAATCTCATAGATGGTATTAGAGAAGTGAGTATGGAAAATAGTTTAACAAGATTGCTAGACTTACCTGGCTGGAATGTAGCAGGTTTGACATTTGTTGAAGATAGCATTTGCTTTCATATTGAATTTAACACTAATGGAATAGAATGTCCATATTGTCATTCTACTATCACAGAACTTCATCAAAATAGACCAATTTTAATTAGAGATTTACCAGTGTTTGGTAAACCTGTCTATTTAAAAGTGCCAAGACGAAGATTTTACTGTCGTAAATGTCAACGTTACTCAACTGAAATTTTAGATTATGTGGATGGGGGAAGACACCACACTCAAAGATATGAAGCAAATATTTTTGAAAGAATTAAAGGAGCAACTATTGAACAAGTTGCTCAAGAAGAAGGACTTAGTTTTGATGAAGTTGAAGGAGTATTTAAATATATAGCTGAATCAGAAATTAAGGAAAAATGGGAACCAGTTGAAAAGATTAGTATAGATGAAATTGCTATGAGAAAAGGGCATAAAAGTTTTAAAACAGTTGTCAGTGATTTACAAAGAGGAAAACTTATTGAAGTTATTGATGGTCATAATCAAGAAGTAATCGTTGAAAAGCTTATGCAGCAACCATTAGAGATCAGACTAATGGTGAAAGAAGTTAGTGTGGATATGTGGGGAGGATTTGATAAAATTATTCCACAAATCTTCCCAAATGCTCAAATAGTTACAGATAGGTTTCATGTAATGAAGCTACTAATTAATGAACTGAAAAGAATTGCTAATCAAGCTGGGATAAAAATGTGGAAAGAACTAGCATTAATTCTTAAAAATGGTAAGGATTTAAACTCAGAAGAATTAGAGGAATTAGAGAGACTATTAAATAAATCAAAGCGCCTGAGAACAGCATATAATTATAAAGAGGATTTTCGTCAAATATATGAAGATACTGAAACAGTAGAAAAAGGCAAAGAAGAATTTACTAAATGGTTGAAAAAAGCATCTCTTGTATATGGACAAGTAATACAAACAATTCAAAATCATTTAGATACAATTTGCAATTATTTCCTGAGTTATAGTAGTAGTGGAATAATGGAAGGAATTAATAACAAAATCAAACAAATAAAATGTCAAGCCTATGGACTTACAAATTTTGATAACTTTCGTTTACGACTTCTAGCTTGTTTTATTGATTAAAACAAGGTATTTTTGATTAGTTAAATAGTCAGGATATTGCAGAAATCCTCTGATACAAGTTCTAGATTTTTAAAATGGTTAGTTCCGTTTTATATTATAAAAACTTATCACCAGACAATCCGGAGAGCCTATTTGTATCGATTCTGCAAGGTATTTTGGTGTTGGTGGTCTTTTATTGGTAAATATTTCTATCATTCCTATGCTGATGACATCATGAATAAGTTTATCAAAAGCACTTACAGAGTTAACTATTTCAGACCTTAATAGATCATCAAGAGTATTTTGGTTTTATAATCAAAATGATTTTGGCTAAGTCTTCCTGATTTAGCCGAAATCCCCTGCATAAAGAAATAGATAAACCTTAATTGATCATTACCCTCAGTGTGGAACTGAGGGTTTCATTATATCATAATAAAAAAGGGATAGGTAAACAACCACTTTCAACTGAGATTTTACTCACCAGTTACCGCAAGCTCAGATACCCAAATTCTGGGACAAACTCCTTGGGGGGTTAACTCAGGTTCCTTTTCCACATAAATAATTGACTGTAAGAGTTCCAAGAAATCGCCAGCAACAGTAGCTGATTCAATACTTGTTTTTACCCCTTTGTTAACTAGCCAACCATCGAACGGCAAAGAGAAAGAACCTTGTAAAGACTTTACCCCAGCATGAAGAGCTTGTAAATCATCAATCAAAATGATATTTTCCCCTGTGGCTAAACTCAATTCCTGTGCGGAGTCTACAGCAGGTACTACATGATAGAAATTGGCACCGACACTAACCTTCGCTCCAATACTAGCATGACCTGTTGGCTGAGTATTAAATCTTTTAGCCGTTCCAGCACTGTGAAGGAAATTCTTTAATACACCTTTTTCAATCAGAGAAACCTGACGCACAGGAGTACCTTCACCGTCAAAGGTTTCTGCGCCAATGTTGGCTGGGTGTAGTCCATCATCATAAACTGAAATCAGGGGAGAAGCAATTTGCTTACCTATATCCTCAGCTTGGGATAGACTCTGATTATCTAAGATATTTTGAGCGTTAAACAAATTAGAGAAAGCGCTTAATAGGCTTAAAAAAGCTTCAGCCGAAAACACAACTTGATATTTACCAGACTTAATTTTTTCATAGTTCAAGTGACTGATGGTTTTCTCAGCAGCTTCCTGAATACAACCCTGGATATCTAGCTGGTCTAATTTTCGCTCCATCTTGACAGCACCAGCGCTACGAGGTTTTTTGTTTTCTTCCTCAGTCTTACTGTAAAGATAAATCGATACTAAGGAATGAGCTTCATTTCTCAATGCACCTGTACTATTGAGATAAAATCGGTCAATGTCTCTTTGAGCTAATCCATTATAAGGGATTCCCGTAATCGCAGGATGCGCAGCCAGAAGTTCTTTTTCCGCTAACAGCAATTTTTCAATCAATTGGTCAACTGGTGCTTGTGGGACTTTTCCTTCCGCTGCTTGAGCCAAGGGAGCTTTCGCTTCCGGGCTAAAATCTGGGACATTTTCTTTCACACCAAAAAAACTGGCTTCATAAGCAGTCTTTAAAGCCAACTCCAATCCTGTTGGGTCTACATCAGTTGTACTGGTAACACCCATTGTATTCTCTTCATTCCAGACACGAACAATCACACGAGAACGGTTAGATGCTTTGACTTGTTTTGGCTCACCTTGATCTACTTGGACACTTACCTCATCCACTATTGAACCGTAGATATCATACTTATTTATGTTGAGCTTACCTGCATTTTCCTGCGCGTAACTAGCAATTTCTTGGATATTCGGCATATTTGATTCCCATTTTCAGCTTAAATACTTATTTCTCCTAATGCTCTTATCTACCACCAACAGTAATAGAATCAACCTTAATATGTGGTTGACCAACTGTAGTGTAAATACTTCCGCTGACAGAACCACAAAAACCAGGTGCGAGTTCTAAATCTTGGGAACACATGGAAATTTTGTGCATAATTTCCTTGGCTTCACCAATTAGAATCGCTCCTTTCAAAGGTTTGGTGATTTTACCATTTTCGATTAGGTAAGCCTCATCAACACCAAAGTTGAATTGACCTGTAGCACCAACACTCCCACCACCCATCTTTTTACAATAAATACCCTTATCGATAGAGGCGAATAAGTCTTCAGTGCTATAATCTCCAGTGGAAATGTAAGTATTTCGCATCCGACTAGCAGCAGCAAAAGTATAATTCTGGCGGCGACCACTACCTGTTCTTGGGTGTCCTGTGCGTGTAGAACCTGCTCTATCTGCTAAAAAGTTCTTTAGCACACCTTTTTCAATTAGCAGAGTTCTTTGGGCGGGCATACCTTCGTCATCCATATCAATCGTCCCAAAAGCATTTTCGGCTCTACCTTCATCCCAAGCTGTCAGGCAATCGTTGGCAATTTTTTCGCCTTTTTTATCAGCAAAGGGTGTGGTCTTACGTTCGATTTGGGTAGTTTCTAACAAATGTCCACAAGCTTCATGGAAGATTACCCCACCAAAATGATTCGCCATAATAATTGGGTAGGTTCCAGATTCCACATAATCTGCATATAGCATCTTACCAGCAGATTCTGCAACTAATTCAGCAGATTTTTCATAATCCCAAGTTTTGAGGAAATTAGCATCACTCGTATTTCCAGCGCGATCGCCCATAGATATCCGATGGTCGCCATCAGCGCAGAGAAGATTTAACGCTACAGATTGGGTTAGGCGAATATCCCGCGCAAAAGTCCCATCACTTCCAGCGACTAGAATTTCTTGCCAATCACGGAAATAAGATGCGCGTCGTGATTGCAGATGATTTGCTTTTTTCTGTAGTTGAGCCGTACTATCAAGTAAAACTTCTCCCATTTCGCGGATAGAGATGCAAAGACTTAACCAACTATCTTTACCTCGAAGGTTGGCGTAATCCCGCAAAAGTTCCAAGTTGATTTCGGGAATAAAAGCATTAGCAGTGGGTAATTGTAGTCCTAGAATAGCTAAACCTTTTTCTAAAGCAGCTTTCAACCCCATAAAACTCAAGTCATTAGTACTGACGAAGCAATCAGATTTACCCCGGAATACTCTGACACCTGCGCCTGTACTTAAACTAGGTGAAATGCTAGTGATGACATCTTCTTCCGCTAAACAGCTAATGTGATTGCGACGTTCCAAGAAGAATTCAATGAAATCGGCTCCAGCAGCGCGTCCAAGTCCTAAGAGGATAGATAGAGGTGCTTCCCAGGTTTGATCGAATTGCTCTGTTGTTGATTTGTATTGCAGGTTGGGTAGCTGGTTGGAGAAAATAATAGTATTTGTAAGCATGGATGGTTTTATCTGCTAGTGTGAGCAAGCTTAAAAAAAGATGCTAATGCTCTTTTGTTCTTTAAGTCTAACGAAAATTTTACCTAGAGTGTAATTCGTCTGCTGACTGGCGATTTTGCAAAATATCCAAAATGCAGCGATTTTCAGGAGGATTATAATTATATTCTACCCAAACTCTCTCCCAGCGTGGTAATCCCAAGCAAAATAGTAGGATGGTATTCAGAACCCCTAATAAACCCTTACTAAATTTTATATGAACTTTCGTGATGAGTTTAAACTTCTCCTCCGAGCAGTTTACCCCTTAATTTATATTCCTACCCATGAAGAAGAACGAGTAGAAATTGCCATTCAAGCAGAAGCTAGCGATCAAGGACGCCCAGTTTACATTTGGGACTTTGTGGATGGTTATCAAGGAAATCCCAATGATTTGGGGTTTGGACGACGTAATCCGCTACAAGCTTTAGAATTTGCAGAGAAATTGCCAAATTCTGTTTCTGCTGTCCTGATTTTGCGCGATTATCATCGTTTTTTAGATGATGTTGCTATTTCCCGCAAACTACGAAATTTGGCGCGTACTCTCAAGGAGCAAAAAAATGGTCATAAGAAAAATATTGTTTTATTGTCCACTTGCTTGCATATTCCCAGTGATTTGACTGAGGCGATCACAGTTGTCGAATTTCCCTTACCAACTGCTCCAGAAATCAGAACTGTGATTGAACGTTTATGGGATAAGTCACCTTCAGGAAAATTTCTGGATGACTTGGTTCTATCTTGTCAAGGACTTTCCTTAGAACGGATACGCCGGGTTTTGGCGAGAGCGATCGCCGACCATGGTGAACTACTTCCAGAAGATGTAGATTTAGTTTTAGCTGAAAAACGCCAAACAATACGTCAGACCCAAATCCTGGATTTTTATCCGGCGACGGAGCAAATTTCCGACATTGGTGGACTCGACCAATTAAAAGATTGGTTAATCTGTCGGGGAGGAGCATTTACAGAACGCGCTCGACAATATGGTTTACCCCATCCCAGGGGTCTAATGTTGGTGGGTATTCAGGGAACTGGAAAATCTTTAACCGCAAAAGCGATCGCCCATCATTGGCATTTACCTTTGTTACGTTTAGATGTAGGGCGGTTATTTGGCGGTTTGGTGGGAGAATCAGAATCCCGTACCCGACAAATGATTCAGGTAGCTGAAGCTCTTGCTCCTTGTATTTTATGGATTGACGAAATAGATAAAGCTTTTTCGGGAGTAGGAAGTAGAGGTGACGCGGGAACAGCGAGCCGAGTATTTGGTACATTCATTAATTGGTTAGCTGAAAAAACATCTCCTGTGTTTGTCGTCGCTACTGCCAATGATATCCAAGCTTTACCACCAGAAATGCTCCGCAAAGGCAGATTTGACGAGATTTTCTTTGTCGGGTTACCTAATCAAGCAGAAAGAGAAGCAATTTATCAAGTTCATTTATCCCGATTACGACCACACAACTGGAAAAGTTATCATATTCGCCGACTCTCCTATGAAACGCCTGATTTTTCTGGGGCTGAGATTGAGCAAACTCTGATTGAAGCTATGCACATTGGGTTTAGCCAAAATCGGGATTTTACCACTGAAGATATTTTAGCAGCTGCTAGTCAGATTATTCCCTTAGCGCGCACGGCTGTAGAACAGATTCAACAACTCCAAGAATGGGCTGCTGCTGGAAGAGCGCGTTTAGCATCGAAATATACTCCATTGGGCGATCGCATCCAACGTCATCTCTAAAATAGTTCTCTAAATAGTTCTCTAAATAATTTTCTAAATAATAAGTTGGCTCATATTACTTAAGTAATAGTTCATAATTAATCAGGAATTTTATTGAACTATTTATCCTGGTGTTGAGGTGACAACTATGGTTTCTAATTTCTTTAAATTTATACTCGGCTTTTTCCTGGCGATCGCTATCCTTATTTGTAGTGGAGGTACTATTGGTCTGTATTTTGTTAATCGTACCTCCATCCCTCCCAATCGACCCACGTTCGCTAATGATAATCCCCATCCCAAACCCAAGCCGAAACCTAAATCCAAACCCAAATCCTTGCCTAAAATAGCATCTACTCCTAGCCCTACCCCTAGTCCGACTAAATCAGCCAATGAATTACCACCAGGAGCGAAAAGGGGAATTGTCACCTGGCCTGAAGGATTAAGTCTTCGGGCGGAACCCAATCAAGATGCAGAAAAAATTGGGGGAGTTGGTGCTAACCAGAAAATTATTATCTTGTCAGAAAGTGATGATAAAGCCTGGAAAAAGATTCGGGCTGAAGATAGTCAGCTATCAGGTTGGGTAAAATCTGGTAACATTAAACAAACTGAAGACCAACCAGAGAAGAAGCAAGAATAGAATGTAACAGGGAACGGGGAACGGGAAACAGTGAGAAAAACATGATTCTTCCCTACACCCTATTTCAAACCAATAAACTCAGTTTTGAACCCTGGGACGTTTTCACAACCTCAATCCGAGCTTGAAAGGCTTCTTTCAAATGTTGCATATGTGTGACGGTAAGAATACAAGCAAAATCGGATGCGATCGCATTAATCGCTGCAATTAGGCGATCGCATCCTTCTCCATCCTGGGTACCAAATCCTTCATCAATAATGAGTAATTGTAAAGCAGCTCCCGCCCTCTGTGATAATAACTTGGCCAATGCTAACCGAATTGCAAAGTTAATTCTAAAGGATTCACCACCAGAGTAAGTTTCATAAGCTCTTGTCCCTCTAGCGTCAGCGATAAAAATATCCAAAGTATCAATCAACTTGGCAGTTTTTTTGCTTGACCTGCCATGACGCCCTAGTTTTTGGGTAATAAATTGTACATGCAACTGATTGGCGCTCAACCGGGAAAGTAATTGATTTGTCTCAGCTTCCAGTTGGGGAAGGACATTTTCAATCATCAGTGCTTGAATCCCATTTTTCCCAAACGCCTGCACTAATTCTAGATAAACCCGTTGTTGTTGCTTACATGATTGTAATTGCTGCTGCTGTTCTTCATACTGCTGTTCTAAGACTTCTAGCTGGTGCGCCATTTGCTTTAAGCTACCTAACTGAGATATTTTCTCGTCTAGTAACTGTCTCCGAATTGACAATTGCTGCTCTAGCAATTGAATTTGATCTGCTGGATTAGGTGTAGCTGCTAATTCTTGGACAATCGTATCAATTTGGCTAGCCAATTTCTGGCGCTCTCCTAATCTAGTATCAAGAGCAGTTTCCAAATCTTGTAATCTCGTTTGCAATTGGGGATGTTGTAGTTGAGCTGACAGTAATTGTTGATAGCGTAAATGCCAAGATTGATTTTGACGCAGAGCTTGACGGATTTGATTATGCTGTTCGGAACTATAATCAATTTCACTAAGTTGCTGACTCAACAGAGCAATTTCTTGAGCACAGGGTGAATTTTGTTGTTCTTGGGGAATTTGCCCATTTAACTGGCTGATTCTTGCTTGTAATTCCGGTTTTTTGGCTGCTAGTTGTGCTTGTCGTTTAGTTGCTTCTTTAATTTGTCCTTGTTTAATTTCAGCCCAGCGCCATCGTTCCACTTCACTCCGCGCCAGAGCATGGTCTTGCTCACTATAGTTGAGGTCTTTAAGCTGTTGGTCTAATTGCTGTAATTCTCCTTGGATATCTCTGGCGTAATCACTGGTTGCGAGCGATCGCTCTAAAAGTAATTTTTCTGTGACTATCTGTTGTAATTGTTGTTGACTATCGTTAGTAGCTTGCAACTTTTCGACTAATTGACCTCTTTGCTCCCGTAAATCTTCATAAGTGGTTAATTGTTGCGATACTTCTCGATATTCCTGCCTTAAAACTTGAATTTCCTTATCTGATACCGCCATTTGTTCGCGCACAATCCAAAATTGTGCTTGAGTATCCTGATATTCAAGTTGAGTTTTTTCGATGACGCGGGTCCAATGACGTTCATCCAAGGAACGTTCGCACAATGGACAGGAAGCATCTGGATTCTGGAGCATTTGCAATTTTTGTTCCAGTTCTGCGAGCAATTTTTCATAATCCCGTTGATGGGCTTGGAGGCGTTCCATAAAATGTCGCCTTTCTTGTCCTTTTTCTTGGACTCTTTGTAAATAAACTCGTTTTTTCTCTAGTTCCTCAATTTGTGTTTCAACTTCAGCAATTTTTTTTTGGATTTGCGGTTGGTGACGCTGCTGATTTTGTAATTGCTTTTCTGTGCTTTGCAACTGTTCTAAGCGTGCCACTAAACCAGCATGAACTCGATTTAATTGGTTTTGTAAGTTATTTCGCTGTTGAAGTAGAGGACTTACTTGCAATTGTAATTGGTCAAAATAACTCACCCGGTTACGTACTGCGGTTAATTTAGCCAAAGCTGCCTCTACTTCCGCCGATTTAGCGAGAGTTTGGCTGATTTCCCGTTCCTGTTGTTCTACAGCTTCCAACTGCGCCTCTGCTTGCTGTATTTGGCGCTCAATTTCCTGAATTTGTTTGGCTAGCAGTTGTTGTTGTTGCTGGCGCAATTCAGTCACTCTTGTATGTTCGGCAAATTTAGCTGCAAATGCTTCTTCTGCTAATTGCCAATTTTGGTATTCAGCATAACCTGCTTTAATTTGGGGCGCTTGGTGGAGAATTGTCTCCAGGTCAGCGAGTTGGGTTTTCGCTGATAGACATTCTTGATGGTAGCGATCGCAATCTTGCACCAAATTTTGTAACTGCTGGCGGACAAAACTGAGTTGGCTTAATTTGGTTTGATGTTGACTTTGAATTGCTTGTAAAGTTTGCAATTGAGCATTTTCGACCGCTTGAGTTCGATGAAGTTCCTCTAGTTGGCTGGCTAAGAGAGCTAGTTGTGCTGACTTTGTCTCCTTTTGCTGTAACTGGACTTTGATATTTTCCAAAGAGCGTTCTAACTCCTCTACCCTGGCTTTATACTGTCGAGAAGATTCTTTCGCCTGTTCTTCTAGCTGATCGTATTGATCGAGTTTCAGCAGTTGGGACAAAATTTCTTTACGTTCTGCTGGACGCTTGAGCATAAATTCATCTGCTCTACCTTGACGGAGATAGGCGGAATTAATAAAAGTATCATAATCCAGCTTGACATGCTGCAAGATTACATCTTGCGTCACTCGCGTTCCTTTACCTGTTAAAGGACGAAATCCAGAATCACCCTGAATCTGAAATTCTAAATAGCTATTACCACCGCGAAGACGACTGCGAATAACACGATATGTTTGTTGATTTGTGAAGAAAGTGAAATCAACCCGGACTTCTTGAGCGCCAGAGTGGATGACATCATCTTCAGCCGCAGCTCGACTTTCACCCCAAATTGACCAAGTAATTGCTTCCAGAAGGGAAGATTTGCCCGCACCGTTGGAGCCACAAATACAAGCCGTGTGCAGACCGTTGAAATCTAAAGTTGCATCACGGTAACTGAGAAAGTTTTTGAGAATTAGTTGTACTGGGATCATTGAGGCTATAGCGCCGCATCTATAAATTTTTAATAATTAGCAGTACAGATGCACTTTTTGTTAGTTTAGCTATCTGGATATCCAGATTTCTAGTCCTGCACCCATCAATTTTACAAAATTTAATCTTACTTTTACAGCTTTTTCTCAAAGTTGACAGAAAAAAAGGGTGTAGGGTATTAGGAGAATACCCTACACCCTTTTTTAGTATGAGTTGTTTGCGAGTGGGAGTAGCCGGTCCTGTCGGTTCAGGAAAAACTGCTTTAGTTGATGTTTTATGTAAAGCGTTAAGAGATGAGTATAATTTAGCTGTTGTCACCAATGATATCTACACTCAGGAAGATGCACAATTTTTAGTCCGCTCTCAAGCTTTGGAGAGCGATCGCATTTTAGGTGTAGAGACTGGAGGCTGTCCTCACACTGCGATTCGCGAAGATGCTTCGATGAATTTAGCGGCGATCGAACAGCTAGAAGCCAGATTTACGGATTTAGATTTAGTTTTCTTAGAAAGTGGAGGTGATAATTTAGCAGCTACTTTCAGTCCAGAATTAGTGGACTTAACTATCTATGTTATAGATGTAGCTGCTGGCGATAAAATCCCCCGTAAGGGTGGACCAGGAATTACTAAATCAGATTTATTAGTAATTAATAAAATTGACCTAGCACCTTATGTAGGTGCTGATTTAGGCGTTATGGCAAGAGATGCCAAAAAAATGCGTCGCGATCAGCCCTTTATATTCACTAATTTAAAAACCCAAGTTGGAGTATTAGATATAATTAAGTTTATCACTACACGTATTTGCTAAATTTCAATTCCGGGAGCATCTTTATTCATATGCTAATGCTACTTTTCTATGTGGGAAATGACCTCTATGCTCTAGATAGTTCCCAGGTTGTAGAAATTATTCCCAAGGTTTCACTCAGGAAAGTATACCAAGTCCCTGAGTATGTTGCTGGTTTATTCAACTATCGAGGCACTATTGTACCAGTTATAGATTTGTGCCAATTGATTCGGAAGCAACCCAGTCGTCCTTTTCTGAGTACGAGAATCATCATGGTTAATTATCTAGAACCTAATGGTGTCAATTGTTGGTTAGGATTAATGGCCCAGAGAGTTACGGAAACTTTAAATAAGCCTGATGTTATCTCGGTAGATACGGTTCCTCTATTAGATGAAGCTCCTTACTTAGGAGAAATGATTATGGATGAAAAAGGATTGATTCAAAGGATTAGATTGGAATATTTATTATTGGATTCCCAAAGAAAGCTCTTGTTAAGACAGGAATTAGAATGAACATATCGGATACTTTTGAGTTACTGTGTAAAAACGCTTTCTACTGGATAATGGTCGAAGTAAACTGACTTTCCAGTAATGCTGTCGCTTGATCTTGGTGCAAAGGTTTCGCAAATAGATAACCTTGACCATACTCACAACCCAAAGATTTCAACTTGTTTTTTTGTGCGATCGTTTCCACACCTTCAGCGATCACATCCATACCCAAAGCATGACCTAAAATGATAATCGTCTCCACGATCGCACCATCTTCTGTGGTATTTTCCATCCTACGGACAAAGGACTGGTCTACCTTCAATGTATTCACAGGAAAGCGGTGTAAATAACTCAGAGAAGAATAACCTGTCCCAAAATCATCAATGCTCAAGCGTAAATTCAGAGTTCTCAATCTGAGTAAAACATTAATCGCCGCTTCCACATCTTTCATCGCTACAGTTTCAGTGATTTCTAATTTCACACTTTTACCATTTAAATTTGTTACTGTAAGAATCTGCTGAATCGATTCCACTAAATCTGGTTGACTCAACTGTTTTCCCGAAAGATTGATACTCATCATTAGTGGTGGATCAGTCGGAAATTGATTTTGCCAAACAGATAACTGAGCACAAGCCTCTGCTAAAACCCATTTACCTAGAGGAAGAATTAACTCTGTATCTTCTGCTACTGGAATAAACTCTCCTGGCGAGATAAATCCATGTTCAGTATTTCGCCATCTCACAAGTGCTTCAAAACCAACAATCCTCTCTGTTTTTAAGCATACTATGGGCTGATAGTTGAGATAAAATTCCTCTTTCTCAATCCCTCGGCGCAGTCCAGTTTCTAGCTGAAAACGCTGAAAAACTTGATTATACATACTTGTAGCAAAGACTTCATATCTACCTTTGCCCAAATCTCTCGCTCTATACATGGCTGTATGCGCATCTCGCAACAGAGTTACTGGTTCATAGTCTAATTCACTTTGATTAAACGCAATACCAATGCTGATTGTAATAAATATCTCTTGTCCTTGATGCTTAAATGGTAATGCTATCTTCTTTTGTAGTTCGTCAGCAATATATTTTACCTTGTTTGTATCAGCAATATTTTCTAGGAGAATAGCAAACTCCTCCCCTCCAACTCTGGCTAATGTTCCTTGAGCGGCTAAATAAGCTTTTAATCTTTGAGTTAAACCAATTAGGATCTGGTCGCCAACTTGATGATTAAAAGTCTCATTAATAAATTCAAACCGGTCAATATCCAAAAACAGCAAGGCTAATTGTTTATTTTTACCGAATTTAGTTTCGGCGATCGCCCATTCTAAATGCTGCAAAAATAGCTCTTTATTCGGCAGACCTGTTAAAGTATCATGTAAGGAGTTGTAAATTATCTTATAAGCTAAAGCTGTACCACCTGCGGCGATTAATCCCAAAAATGGGGGTATTAACGGTATCCAACCACCATGAGTAAAAATACCAAAGCAGATAGCATATAAACCTATCATAGCGGCAATATTAGCTACTCTGAGTAATAAAGGATGGGAAATTCGCCATACAAGTACACCCCCTAACAGAGCAAACAGCCATATCCATAAAATTTCTTCCCATTTAGACCAAAACCAAAATAGGGGTTTTTGGTCTAAGGTTGTACTCAGGATTTGGCTGACAAACTCGGCATGAACAAACACCCCGTTCATACCTGGATTGGCTGATTTACCTGCACTATATGGAGTAAAGAATAAATCATTGTGGCTAGGAGCATCCGTACCAATTATGACTATCTTATCCTTGACCAAAGATGGGTCAAACTGACCTCGCAAAACTTGGGTGAATGATATCTCCTCTGCTATATGTTCAGATGAGCGATAGGAAACCATGATCTGATAGCCCAAAGCATCAAGATTGTGATATCCGCTGGTATCAGGAGCAAGAGCGGGGAAGGTTGTTTGTCCCAATTGCAAAGCATCGGGTTGAACTTTCAGCAAAATTCCCTGTTTTGCTAAATATTTCAGGCTTAACCGCAGAGAGAAAGAGTAAAATTTGTCCTTTCCTTGAAAAGCATAGAGGAGATTGCGCCGGACGATGTCATCGTTGTCAACTAGAATATCGTTGAAGCTAATCTGTTCTGGAGGTAAACCAGGAATTGGTGAGACACCTTCTCCTCCTTTATTGACAAGTTTATAAATGCTGATGACATTGTCCATGTGAAGTTGTTGTCTTAGCTCTGTTAAACCTGGTGGTTGTGAGAGATTACGATAGATATCTAAGCCAATAACTCTGGGGTGATATTGTTGGAGTTTTTTCAGGAGTTGGGCGATCGCTCGATCGGTGATAGGCCATGTTCCCTGGTTTTGAATATCGGCTTCTGTGATTCTGACTACTAACAACCGGGGGTCTAGAGGTGCATCACCTTTGAGGCGAACCATCTGATCAAAGGTGACTAATTCTAAGAATTCCAACCAGCCAAGTTGTTTGACACCTAAAACTAACCCTGTTGTCAGGATGCTAATTAGCAGAATTGATTGTGAGAAACCCAGAACCATAAATGAGCGTTTAACTTTACGCCGATAGTATTGGTTCGCTACAGATACCAATGATAAAAACTCTCTCCAGAATTTTTCAATCACACCAACTCCTTTAAACCGTAACCCCTTCTAATGCATCGTCTGTTAAATTATACAGCTGGCGTAACTGTGATAACTTATCTGGATCGGCTTGCCAAAAACCCCGTCCATGCGCCTCAATCATCCGGCTGAGAATATTCCGAAAAGCCTCAGGATTGGCTTTACGTAACTTCTGCGCCATTTCTTGATCTAAAGCATAAGTATCAGCTGCTTGGTCATATACCCAATCATCAGTGAAATCTGCAGTTCCACCCCAACCAATCAAAGCTGTCATCCGTTGGGAAATTTCAAACGCACCACCAGACCCTTGATTCGCCATCGCATCAGCCCATTTGGGATTGAGCAATTTAGTCCGATACTCCAGGCGTAATAAATCCTCTAAATTTCGGGGCGTTGTGTCTCTAGAAAAACTTTCCACAAAACTAGCAGGTACTTTTTTCCCACTTTGCTTTTCGGCTGCTTTCTTTAACCCTCCAGTATTAGCATAATATTCCTGAATATCCGTCAAACCATATTCTACAGAATCTATCTCTTGGACAATGCGATCGCTCGTATTCAACAACTGCTGTAGAACTTCTGGTCTAGACTTACCTTTATCCTGCTTTCCATAGCTAAAAACATTGCGACTTTGCCAAGTATTACCCAACTCCTCACCAGATTCCCAATTTCCATCTACTACCCGCTCATTTACCATCGAACCAAAATCACCCGCTGGATTAGAAAATAATCTCGCAGCAGCATTTTCTATCCCTTGTGCTTTTAAAACCAAAAAGTGTTTTCTAATAAAATTCATCTCTTCCGGCTCATTAGCATCAGCAGCACGTTGAAATAAATCATCTAATAATTCAATAATATTCACAAAGCTATCCCGGAAAATTCCCGACATATTTCCCAGAACATCGATCCGTGGATGTCCTACCTCAGCCAAAGGCTGCAACTCATAACGGACAATTCTCCCTGTTCCTTCTTTCACAGCTTCCGCTCCGACCAACTCCAACAAAATACCTAAAGACTCACCCTTCGTTTTAATCGCATCTAAACCCCACAATAAAACCGCCACTGTTTCTGGATATTTGCCATTTTCTTGTAAATGTTGAGCAATAATCTTCTGACCAATTTCTCTACCGCGCAAATAAGCAGCAGGTGAAGGCATTCGATAAGGGTCTAAAGCATGGATATTTCGCCCAGTAGGTAAAACTCCCGCACCATCTCGCAACAAGTCACCACCGGGTGCGGGGGGAATATATTCGCCATTCAAACCCCGTAATAGATTCGTTAACTCGTCTGTAGATTGCATCAATAAATCTGTAATTTCTTTTTCTGATTCTGGTGTTTTTACTGCATTTCCATTTCCGAAATAAGCCTGTAAATAGCCGTCTAAATCCTCTGGATCGGGTGCTGAACCCAAAACATGCAATCCAGAAGAGAATAACCGATTTTCTAAAACTTGTAAATATGCATACAACTTAACCAAATAATTTTCAAAAGCATGAGCGCTAAACATTTTCACGTTTTCCGCGCTCAAAGAAATTCCTAAATGTTTAGCGTCTTCAAAAGGACAATCAAGGTCCAAACCAGTATCGACAATTTTTTGACAAATTCCTTCCTTGAGGAGATAATTTTTCTGTGGGTCTTCCCGATACTCAGAAATCAAATCTCGCAAAGCCATTAATTCCTTATATAAACCAGCCCGACCATAGGGCGGAACATTGTGAGAAATTAACACTCCATAACCCCGACGTTTTGCCAAGATGGATTCTGAGGGATTATTCGCCGCATATATATATAGATTAGGCAAATTTCCCAAAAGAATATCTGACCAAGAATAAGCAGTATTCCCCAAGGGCGAACCTGGTAGCCATTCTACAGTTCCATGCATTCCAAAATGAATTACAGCATCAGCCATAAATTCATGTTGTAACCACTGATAAAAAGCTGCATATTGAGGGTGCGGTGTTAAATCTCTTGCAAACATTAATCGCATGGGGTCGCCTTGTATGCCTAAAGGAGGTTGTACTCCTATCCAGACATTACCTAACTGCACACCACCAATCTGAAATTCATCTCCATAGGTTTTGATCCCACTACCAGTCAGGAATTTCCATTGTTTTTCAATCCTATATGTTCCTAGATAGCCCAACCATTTTTCTAATTGGCGGACATTAACAGTAAACTGATTAAAACTATTTTTTGCATCTGTCTTAAGGATGGGTTTTTCGTCCGCCTCTTTCACCTGGCGGATTAATTCTTCCCCATCTTCAGGGATATCGCCAATATCATAACCTTGGTCTTTGAGTGCGTGGAGTAGTTTAATCAAACTGCAGGGAACATTCAATAATGCAGCAGTTCCAACAGCGCCATAACCGGGGGGATATCCATAGAGAATAATCGCAATTTTGCGCTCCTCATGAGATTTTTGGCGCAATGCTATCCAACTTTTCACCCTACCTATGAGACGCTGTACCCGTTCAGGAATTAAATAAATTTTTTCACCGACCAAACCACCCAGCGGAATAGTATCGATCGCCCCATCTAATTCGGGTAAAGCGTAGAGGACAACACTTTGCAAACCGCCTATACCTTGGCGTGTCCAAGAGTAGATATCTTGAATCAATAGGGGAGCAGCCACTAGATAAGGGACATTTTTAGCTGTAAGGATGCGTTTAGCTACTTCTATCTGTCGTCCTGCTTCCATGGAACCAGCAGGACCACCAACTAAAGGAAATCCAATCGTAGAAACAATAATATCTACTTTTACCGCTTCTGGAGAGAGGGAAGGAGTTTCAATATTACCTAGTTGACGTTGCTGAGTTTCATAGTCGGTTGTCAACCAGTCCCGAACGGCTACATGTCCTTCTACACCGTTAATAAAAATGGGTAAGGGGATTAAACCTGCTGATTCAAACTGACGAATGAGTTGGGTAATATAAGGTTGTTTGGTAATGACATGTTTACGATAGAGCAGAATCCCGACAATGGGTCTGTCGATCGCCATTTGGCGATACCAAGCTAAATATGCTTTGGGTGAGGTGAAAAATCCCTGGTAGTCAGGATGTAATAATCCCATGTTGGGGGTGACGTAGGGAGGAGGAATATCACCAACTTTTAAATTTAAGTATTTTTCGGCGATCGTCCCAAATAAAGCGGCGACGTTGTCTGCTCCCCCAGCGTTCCAGTACCCATAGATAATTAACCAGTTACGTAGGTCTTGGACTTTTTGGACTGGGATGTATTTCAGGAGTGATGGACCAATTTTTAAGAAGCTAATATATCCTGCGAGTCGGTCTTCTTCTCGTCCATTGCTGAATTTGTCCAGGATGAATTTAATCGGTTTGGGCATTCCTTGGGGTTTATTCCCCATGGCGAATGCTCCCAGTTGGGTGAGGCTGATCAGTTCTAAGGCTGATTCAAAGACTAGGCGAATGGGGATCTCTGGGAGGCGATCGCGCAACCACATTATTTGGTCATAGTCGAACAGCAAGCTCCCGAAAAATACATCTGCTCCTTGTAGGGCTGCTGCTACTTCTTGGGTGTGGGTTGTGATATGGCGATCGCTAAACACCCGAATATCCAACTCTCCACAACGAGAACTAGCCAAAGCTGCTGCTTGACGATACAAATCAGCGTTAAAGGCTTCAAATCCAGCAATTAAGACGATGCGCTTCATACCCATCAGCAACGAACTTTATTTTACCCCTAGTGTAACGAAAATTTAAGGGAAAATTTAACCATTTGTATGAGCTTTTCGATGATTAATTATCTCAAAAAAGATGCTGGGAACTTCTTTGAAGATACGATAAAATATGCTGCCGATTTTAAATGACTTTCAAGATAGTCACTACTATTCGGTGAAAAGAATAGTAGTGACCATGCTTTTTATCCAAACTGCTCTTCCGTCTCTAAATTAAATAACATTTGGAGAGTTTGCATACATTTTCTTCTAGCTTCCACATCTTGTTGCGCTCTTAGCTGCACCATCGGGTCATGTAAAATTTTATTCACTATACCCCTGGTAAGAGCTTCAATTACCTCTTGATGTTTTTCAGCAAATTCCGAACCCAGTCTGGATAATGCTTTTTCTAGTTCCTGTTCGCGAATACTTTCGACCTTATTTCGTAGAGAACTAATCGTAGAGACAGTTTCCAAACTGCGCCACCAAACATCGAAAGCTTCAGCTTCTTCCTCTAAAAGTTTCTCTGCTTCCTGGGCTATTTTCCGCCGACTAGCAAAATTCTGGGCGACCACCGCCTTCAAATCATCCACATTGAATGCTTGGACATTGACCAAATCATTGACATCTGAATGAACATTACGAGGAACAGCAATATCAAACAACATCAAAGGCTGCGCAGGTTCTAAAGCCATATCTAACTTAGCCCGGTCAAGAATTGGTTCTGTAGCTGAAGTACTTGTAAATACTAAATCACTACTAGCGACCACTGACATCATTTCCGGTAGTAAATAAATCTTCAGAGGTATTTGGGGGAATTGCTGGGACAATTCCTCGGCGCGATCGCGAGAGCGATTCACCAGATTGATTTGAGTCACGCCTTTAGTAATCAGGTGCTGAACCAACAAACGGGACATTTTACCAGCACCTAAAATAGTAATCCGACAAGCAGCTAAATCTGCCACTTTCATTTGTGCCAATTCCACCGCTGCTGAACTAATAGAAACAGCCCCAGTCCCAATACTGGTTTCTGTCCGTACACGTTTTCCCGCCGTCAGCGATTGTTTAAATAAGCGATTTAAAACGGTTTTGATGCTGTTATATTGCTGTCCTAGTTTATGAGTATTTTTCACCTGAGCCAGAATTTGACCCTCTCCTAATACAAGACTATCTAATCCAGCCGATACCCGCATTATATGCATAACTGCATCATTGTGTAGTAACACAAATAAATGCTGTCTGAGAGAAATCAGGGGTAATTTGCTATATTCCGCCAAAAACTGGGTAATTTCCTGAATACCTTGGCTAGATTCCTGGGCGACAATATAAATTTCTAAGCGGTTACAAGTACTCAGAATGGCAACTTCATCAATATGAGGATAGGTGATGAGATTAGTACTAACACTTTCAACTTGATGTTCTGGAATACTTAACTTCTCTCTAATTTCCACTGGGGCTGTTTTATGGCTTAACCCCACAACTGCTATATTCATTTTCTTATTTAAGAGGGAACGGGGAACGGGGAACGGGGAACAGGGGAATGAATAATTTTTCCCTGTTCCCCATTCTGTGGAATTATTAATCTAAGTGGAGAACTTGAGGGTTGTCAAACATGTGGATAGTATCGACAAAACGCACTGTGCGAGACTCACTAGAAATGACTAAGCTTTGGGTTCTAGCGCCACCAGGGAATAAACGTACACCTTCCATGAGAGTACCAGGTGTAATACCACAAGCAGCAAATAGCACTGTATTACCAGAAGCTAATTCTTCAGCATTGTATGTCCGGTCTGGGTCAGTAATACCCATTTCTTTCAGCCTAGCAAGATTACCTTCTTTGCTTTCACCAATTAAACCTGTTTTTACTGCTGCTGGATCGTAGATCAATTGTCCTTGGAAGTGTCCACCTAAGCAACGTAAAGCCGCAGCTGAAATTACTCCTTCTGGGGCTGCACCAATACCCATAAGTGCATGTATCTGTGTACCTTCAAAAGCACAAGATATAGCAGCGGACACATCTCCATCGCTGATCAATCTAACTCTAGCGCCAGCTTGACGAATTTCTTGAATCAGTTCTTCGTGACGTGCACGGTCCATCACTACTACTACTAATTCTTCCACTGGACGGTTTAAACAGTTAGAGAGAATTTTTAGGTTTTCTGTAGCTGACTTGTTGATATCCACAAGTCCTTTAGCTGGGATGGGTGCTGCTAATTTCTTCATATAGAAGTCTGGCGCAGCGAACAACCCACCTTTCTCGGAAATCGCTAAAACTGCCATCGAACCATTTTGACCATAAGCAACTAGGTTAGTACCTTCACAAGGGTCAACAGCAAAGTCAATTTCTGGCAATTTATCAGGGTCATAGGAGCCTGCGGCGTCTGGCTGAGTATGAATACCTACTTCTTCTCCGATATAAAGCATAGGTGCTTCATCTCGTTCACCTTCACCGATGACAATCCGACCACGCATATGAATTTTATTCATCCGTTCCCGCATTGCTTCTACTGCTACTTGATCGGCAGTATTTTTCTCCCCTTTACCCATCCACTTTGCAGAGGCGATCGCTGCTAGTTCTACTACCTCAATGATGTCTAATCCAAGTTTATTTTCCACAAAGTCTACCCTCTAAATTGCTGTTTCGTGCGTCGTCTAATCTAGCTCTTCTCAGTCTTCAAGTCTACCAAAGCAGGGATACACATGAAAATAAAGACTTGATATACAGTCATGTTAAGTTTTGCAAATGACATGGTATGGGGTGTAGGGTGTAGGGTGTAGGGAGAAGAGTTGAGCTATTTTACAATGAAACGACCTCAGGTAATTTTCTTAGATGCGGCGGGAACACTTTTTGGCGTTAAAGGTAGTGTAGGTGAAATTTATAGTCAAATAGCCCAAGAATTCGGGGTTGTCGTCCCCCCAGCTACCATCAACAAGTATTTTTTTCCCACTTTTAAAGCAGCTCCACCGCCAATATTTCCCAATGCGGAAATTCAGGATATCCCGCAACAAGAATTCGAGTGGTGGCGGATGATTGCTTGGAATACTTTCACTCAAGCAGGTGCGATCAAACAGTTTGACGATTTCTCAGCGTTTTTTACGCAACTCTATTACCATTTTGGTACTGCTGAACCCTGGTATGTCTATCCTGATGTCCCCTTGGCTTTAATCAACTGGCGTCGTTTGGGGGTGGAATTGGGGATATTGTCCAATTTTGATTCTCGACTCTACTCTGTACTGCAAAGTTTAGGACTTAAGGAATATTTTGATACCATTACCATTTCTAGCCAGGCATTTGCCGCTAAACCAGATCCAAAAATTTTTAAAATCGCTTTAGAAAAACATAATTGTACACCAGATGCGGCTTGGCATATCGGTGATAGTATTAAGGATGACTTTCAAGGGGCAAAAGCTGTTGGTATCAAGAGTATTTGGCTCAATCGTACCGTATAATCGAGATTCTATCATTGTAAAGATTTATCTGGGACGATGACTGCTTGTATATGGTTTTATGTAACATCAAATATAAATATTAAAAAACAAGGAATTGCATTAATGCCCTACACAAATGAAGAAGGTGGACGGTTAAATAATTTTGCTAATGAACCGAAAGTTTATCCAGCAGAGCCTCCCACGAATAAACAGAAAGTTACCTATACTATTTTAGGAATTGGAGCTGCAATTCTTGTTGCTGGGGTGATTTTTGTCGCTTTCTCCGTTTCTCATGTTAATTAAATCTCAGGGTTTTACAAAAAATTAATTTTTCAGTATTTTTTTATCTTTCAGGTTCCCATTTTACAAGGAGCCTGATTTTGTTTTATTTTAGGGAAACACAAAAAACCATTATCATCCTGACAGGAAGAATATTTGCGGGAAAATTGTCACTGTTATGGAATTTTACTCCCGCCGGAGCCGCTCCGCCTCCGTTAGATAAGCTAGGATATGGGAATTAATTCCTAATTTCCGAATTATTGGCGCGAAGATTATCTATAATTATGCTTCTTAGTCTATCTAGACTAGACTGATTTAGCTAAAACTCTGTTATGCTATGTTTCGGCTATTGAGCCACAATGAGAGTGAAGGAAAGCGTACACACAGATATTTTTACTTGGAATCGGCAAGTATATCATCGTCTAAAACTTGCCCTGAGCCTCAATCTGAGACGACAAATCTTTTTTGCCGTATGTGACGATTTACAACTCAGGAAGCACATAGTTACTCGTTTGAACTCAACTCTGGCTTATCCCTCCCGACAAACTAATACTGAAGAAACTGGGATTACAGCTTACCCCAGATTAGTTACACTGAGGTTGAATTTGCATGACCCCAATCCTTTAGCACAGATAAATCAGTGGCTGGCGAACTATCCACCGCCAGTGATAGGGAAAACGTCAGATAATCCCGGACGGTCTTTACCAATTCCCGCGTTTCAAATTGTGGGTGTAGAACTACTAACGAAGCAACCTGTCGCAGTCCAACGATTATTTTTGAACTATTTGCGCTTGAGCGAGCATTATTTCTCTAATCAGCAATCTGCTCCGTTTATAGAGTCTACGCTCCTGCTATGGTTACAACGTCCTTGGTTACATGCTATCCAACAGTCATCTGCAAAATTTTGGTATTGTCGGACAGGAATGTTCATTTTTGCGGGAGAGCCTAAACCAACTGTAGTAAAAAGTGAGGATGACGGTGAAAAATCCTCCAGTTCTTCTTTAGATTTAGGTAATCCAGAGCTGTCCAACATGGATGGCGCCAATATTTCTCAAGAGTTTGAGGAAACTATAATCCAGGACTTCATAGTAGATAAACATCATTCTCCTCAACCTCAGATGCCAACCGTTGTATCTAATGAATCAAAAAATAAATTAAGTAATAAAGATATTCCGGCAACATTCGTATCTGCAAGTAATATTAATCAGGAACTAAATCGGCTAATTAAAGCTACGAGTACTGGAAATGAAGATGGGGATGAGCATTGGCGAGCCACCCAACAGTTGGATAAGATTGAGCACCTGCAAAAAAGTCTCGCTTCTAGAACTGAATTAGCAGTAGCTTATCAGGATTTAGGCAATTTATATCGGTTGCGGATTGAACAAGGAGAATCCAGTTTAGAACACTTAATGGTGGCGATTATTGCTTATCAAGAAGCAATTACCCAAGACAATGATTTACCAGATTTACCAGATATTTTGAATGATTTAGGGACACTTTACTGGTTATTACATCGGACACCAGGAAGTCCAGAAAGCGAGCAGGCTTATATAGAGCAAGGGATAGAATTCTATCAGCTGGTGATTAATTTGATTTCACCGGAGACTCATACAGAGACCTATGCTAGTGTACAAAGTAATTTGGGGACGGCTTATGGTGATTTAGCGCAATTTATGCAACCTGTGGAAAATTGGCAAAAATCGATCGCTGCTTATCATCAAGCCATCCGCTATCGGGTCAAGGAAACCGAACCATTGAAGTATGCTGCTTGTCAAAATAATTTGGGGACGGCTTATTGGCATTTAGCACAGCATATTCAACCTGTTGAGTATTTAAGGGAGGCGATCGCTGCGTACAACCAAGCACTCATCTACTATAAATCCGCAGAATCTCCGGTGAAATATGGTATGATCCAAAACAACATTGGTACTGCTTATTGGAATCTGGCACAATACGAAACACCCCGCGAACATTTGCAATTAGCGATTATTTTCTATCAAGAAGCTCTCAGATATCGCACACCTACCAATATTCCTAGCGCTTATGCTGTGACCCAAAATAATATTGGTACTGCTTATTGGCATATAGCCAATTTAGCAGAAGTGACTCCAGCAGAAAGACGCAATTTTATCAATTTAGCTATTTTTGCTTTTAAAGAAGCGACAAATATGGCAGATAAAGACATTTCTCTGAATTTTGACCTGATAGGAACATATAATAATTTGGGTTTAGCTCATTATCAATTGGTGATTGATAAATATTTGAATGACAACAAAAAAAATATTTCCCTGAATTTAGAATTGGCTTTAAAAAATCATTTACAAGCATTAAAACAACTACCAAATCAATCAGAAGCTTACCAAACTACTTTTAATCATCTAGTCAAAATAATTCGCACCTTTTATGACGAATTGGGAATCCAAGGACAAAATCTGGCTTTATCTCAAGTTCCTAGTCAATTTATCCCGGATATCTTGTCTAGGTTATAGCAGGGAGCAGGGAACAGGGAACAGGGAACAGGGAACAGGAAGAAGATGAAAAGAAATAAAAACATTTTTTTGGAGATGCGCTGCGCGAGAAAAATACGTCCTTTACAAATACCCTATAATCTTAATTAATTATTGGATATTTTACTGTTCCCTGTTCCCCGTTCCCTGTTCCCTCTTATAGAATAATATGCAGCCAGAGACTATCCTAGAAATACGCAATCTCCATGTGGAATTTTCCGACGGCGGTTCACAAGTTAAATCTCAAGTTAAAGCTTTAGATGGGATTAACTTACAAGTGCGAACCGGGGAAACTCTAGGAATAGTGGGAGAGTCGGGGAGTGGTAAATCAGTCACATCCTTAGCTGTGATCGGTTTATTACAATATCCTGGTCAAGTCACATCTGGGGAAATTTGGTTCCGTCCCCAAACGAATTCCCAATTAATCAATCTATTAACTTTATCACCCGCACAAATGTCCCTTTATCGAGGTGGGGATATGGCGATGGTTTTTCAAGAACCTATGACTTCACTCAATCCAGTCTACAATATTGGATTTCAACTGACTGAAGCAATTTTGCGCCATCGCCAAGTGAATCTCGACCAAGCTCGCCAAATGGCGATCGCTCTCCTCCAAGAGGTGAAACTCTTACCTTCAGATGAGGAAATCCAGCAGATTTATCTGAACCAGGATTTTGGTATTGATGGGCGCAAATTAGCTAAATTAGTACAGGAGCATAAAGCAGCTATTCTAGACCGATATCCACACCAGTTATCAGGCGGTCAACTACAACGCGTAATGATTGCTATTGCAATTTCCGGTAATCCATCACTATTAATTGCTGATGAACCAACTACAGCTTTAGATGTAACAGTACAAGCGACGATTATTCAACTGCTGCGGGAGTTACAGCAAACCCGCAAAATGGCGATAATTTTCATCAGCCATGACTTAGGTTTAGTCTCCACAGTCGCTGACCAAGTAGCAGTTATGTACAAGGGGAAAATTGTCGAGTTGGGAGAAACAGCACAAATTTTTACGCGTCCGCAACATCCTTATACTAAAGGTTTAATTACTTGTCGTCCCAGACTCAACTACCGTCCGCAAAAACTGCTGACTGTCTCTGATTACATGATTATCTCAGAAGATGCTGGGGGAAAGAGAGTTATTCAAGCAAAAGAACCTATAGAACCATTAGAAATTAGTCGCGAAGAGATTAACCAGAGAATTACAACTCTTTGTCAACAAAAACCTCTCCTAGAAATTCGCCATCTCCAAGTAGGATTTCCCGTTCAAGGAGCTTTTGGTCAAACAAAACGCTATAATATGGCAGTAAATGACGTTTCTTTTGACGTTTATCCTGGAGAAACCTTGGGACTAGTGGGTGAGTCGGGCTGTGGTAAAACGACTTTGGGCAGAGCTTTAATTCGCTTAATTGAGCCTTTAAGTGGTCAAGTTCTGTTTAAGGAGCAGAATATCATGACGCTAGGGAGTAAAGATTTACAGAAATTGCGTCGAGAAATGCAAATAGTTTTACAAAACCCATTTAGTTCGCTTAATCCCCGGATGAAAATTGGGGATGCGGTGATGGAACCATTTTTAATCCATACGGTAGGTAAGAGCAGAAAACAGAATCAGAAAAGAGTGGTGGAACTTTTAGAACTAGTGGGATTAAATGCGGATGATTTTCATCGTTATCCCCATCAGTTTTCTGGTGGTCAACGCCAACGAATTTGTATTGCTCGCTCCTTGGCGCTAAATCCGCAGTTGATTATTTGTGATGAGTCAGTGTCATCTTTGGATGTTTCAGTCCAAGCACAGGTATTAAATCTTTTAAAAGAGTTACAGGTGCAATTCAATTTAACATATATCTTTATCTCTCATGATTTGAGTGTAGTGAATTTTATGAGCGATCGCATTTTAGTCATGAACAAAGGACAGATTATTGAGCAAGGGACAGCAGAAAGTATTTATCTCCAACCACAGCAAGAATATACACAAAAATTAATCGCCGCAATTCCTGGACAGAGAAATTAGTCCTCTTATTAGGAATTAGAGCTTGAGAATGGGTAGTTTAGTGAGAAGTTAGTCCTAAATTTAATTAATTCGTAGACGAATATAGATACGAATATAGATACGAATATAATATTTAAAATAAGCCATGACACTTAACAATAAACCCAACGTTTTACCAAGAAATTTAGACCAAGATAGCTTACTCCATCGCATGATTGAGCGGATTAGGCGATCGCTAGACCTAGAAGAAATATTAACGACTACAGTAAATGAAGTCCGGTATTTCTTGGATATAGATAGAGTAAAAATTTATAAATTTGCCGATGATGGGAGTGGTGAAGTTATCGCCGAATCTATCAATGAGCAACGTTTACCCTCCTTATTAGGTCTACATTTCCCTGACCAAGACATTCCTTTAGCCGCCAAAGAGATGTTTTTATTGGCGCGACAACGTTCAATCGTAGATGTAGCTGCGGGAAAAATCGGTTTATCGCCTTTACAATCCAAAGAAACAGGAGCAGCTTTACTGACAGATAATATTTATTATCATAATGTAGATATTTGTTATATAAATTACCTTAAAATAATGGGTGTACAGTCTTCTATGACTATACCCATCTTATATTATGACCTGAAACAGGAATCGACAAAACAGAAACTTTGGGGATTGCTAGTGTCGCATCATTCCAAACCCCGGACTATTTTGAAGCGAGAACTAAAATTAGTCCAGCATGTAGCTGACCAAGTGGCGATCGCCATTTCCCAAAGTCAACTCCTAGAAGAAACCCGCGCTCAGAGAGAAAGAGCAGCGATCGTTAACTCGGTTTCCACCGCGTTACATCAAATCCCCAAAATCGAAATCCAGTCGGCTCTAGAAACCACAATTAAAGCTTTAAATGGTGTTGGTGGTAGACTTTATATTCAAGCAACTCAAGCAGTATATACTTGGGGAACACAACTAGAATTACCAGATAATAGGGTGATAGAATGGCTAAATAGTTGGCAAATTGGCAAAATTCTCGCTGTTAAAGATATTTACCAAGGGTCATTTTTACAAGATTTGGCGATCGCCTCGCAGCCGACAAAAATTAGGGGATTGATGGTGATTCCCCTACATTATCAAACGAATTTTCTGGGTATAATCAGTATCTATCGCCCAGAATATGATACAGAAATACTCTGGGCGGGAAGATGGGACCAAGATCAGCAGGGTCATCAATTACCGCGTCTTTCTTTTCATGCTTGGCGGGAGGAGAGAAAAGGACAAGCTCTAGAGTGGAAACCTGAGGAAATAGCCCTCGCGCAAGCTTTGAGCCAAAACTTCTCCATTGCGATTCAGCATCAACAAACTTATTTAGAATTACAGCAGCTCAATTCTCACCTCAGCAGTCGGGTACAAGAAAAAACAAATGAATTAGAACAATCGTTATTGTTGACTCAAGTATTGAAACAAGTCACAGATCAAATTCGCAGCACATTGGATTTACAAACAATTTTGCAAACCATTGTTAGCGAAGTCCGTCCCTTACTCAATTCAGACCGTGTATTGGTTTACCAGTTACAACCTGATACTGCTGATACTGGTGGTGAAGTGACCGTGGAAGAAGTGAGTGGGAATAATTGGCGGTCAGTATTGGGAATGAGACTACCATCAGAATGCTTTCCCTCAGATTCCAACATCTACCTAGAGGGTAAAACTAGAGCCATAAATGATGTGCTGTCGGAAACGATTAGTCCTTGTCATCGAGATTTTTTGCAGAGTATCCAAGTCCAAGCTAATTTAATTGTTCCGATTAAGATTGGTGATCAACTCTGGGGATTGCTCATTGCTCACCAATGTGAAACTCCCAGAATTTGGCAAGATATAGAAATTGATTTGCTCCAACAACTAGCAGATAAAGCAGCGATCGCCATTCAACAAGCGCAACTCTACGAACAAAGTTGTGCTGCTGAAGCGGAAGCTATAAATAAAGCTAAACAGTTAGAACGTACCTTACATCAACTCCAGCAAACTCAAACACAGTTAATTCACACCGAAAAAATGTCCGGTTTAGGACAATTGGTTGCAGGTATCGCCCACGAAATTAACAATCCTGTCAACTTTATCTATGGGAATCTCAATCACGCTAGTGAATATATAGATCAAATACTCCAGCTTTTACAACTCTATCAATTGCATTATCCCCATCCTCCTACAATCATCAGCTCTATGATTGAAGCTATGGACATGGATTTTTTAGTTGAGGACTTACCCAAAACCATGTCATCCATGAGCGTAGGAGCAGATCGGATTCGCGCAATAGTATTGTCACTACGCAATTTTTCCCGATTAGATGAATCTGCAGATAAATCTGTGGATTTACATGAAGGTATTGATAACACCTTATTAATTATCCAACATCGCCTCAAACCCTTTGGGAGTTTTCCGGGAATTGAAGTAGTCAAAGACTATGGCGATCTACCAAAAGTCATCTGTTACGCTGGACATATGAATCAGGTATTTATGAATATCATCAATAATGCGGTTGATGCTCTGGGTGAGAGTTTTGCTACCATGACTGAGGAAAGAGTGACAAAATACGTCCCTAAAATCACAATTACCACTAGAGTCTCTATCGATAATTCCCACTTATTGATTAAAATTTCTGATAATGGAGCCGGGATGAAGGAAGAAGTGAAAAAAAGAATTTTCGACCCCTTCTTTACTACTAAGCCTATAGGTAAGGGTACAGGTATGGGACTGGCAATTAGTTATCAGATTATTGTAGAAGAGCACGGAGGAATGATGGGTTGTCTATCAGAATTGGGTAGAGGTACAGAATTCTGGATTGAGATTCCTTTGAAAGAGGAGTAAGAAGCAGGGTGTAGGGTGGTTATTGTCATGAATTTTTGGCCATGTCATAATTCGCATTACACCCTACACCCTGCTTCATAACAATGGCTGAAAACGTTGAATCAACTGGGCTGCTTGCATTACACCTTCAACCCTATCTACTGGGTTTCCTTGCTTAAATAAGACCAGCGTGGGTAAAGCAGTGACTCCATACTCACTAGCTAATCCTGGATATTTCTCAGTATCAATTTTAACGACTCTTAGGCGATCGCGCAGTTGAGCATTCACCTGTTCCAAAATGGGTACCATCATTTGACAAGGACCACACCAATCCGCATAAAAATCTACTAATACAGGTAAATCAGATTGAGATAACATTTCTCCGAAACTATTGAACTCTTTTTTAGTCGCCATAAAATACTCATCTCTTATTTAACTAGGTTGTTTTTATGATAATTCTTGGTAAATAAAAATGAGGAAGATAAATATGGGAAGCCTAATCCAAAATCAGCAACACTTGCAGAATAAAGTTGCAATTGTCACGGGTGCATCTAGGGGAATTGGCCGGGCGATCGCACTGGAATTGGCATCACAAGGAGCAAAATTAGTTGTTAATTATTCTAGCTCTAGTAGCGCTGCTGACAAAGTAGTGGCAGAAATTATCGCAGCTGGAGGAGAAGCTATCTCTCTACAAGCAGATGTCTCCCAGGCTGAACAAGTAGATATATTAATCAATTCCAGTTTAGAAAAGTTCAAACGTATTGATGTACTCGTAAATAATGCCGGGATTACAAGAGATTCATTACTCCTGCGCATGAAACCAGAAGATTGGCAAGCTGTAATCAATCTTAATCTCACAGGAGTTTTTTTATGTACCCGCGCAGTTAGTAAAATTCTGCTGAAGCAGAGGTCAGGACGGATTATTAATATCACTTCCGTCGCTGGACAAATAGGAAACGCTGGTCAAGCCAACTATAGTGCTGCGAAAGCTGGTGTCATCGGCTTGACAAAATCTGTTGCCAAAGAGCTTGCCTCTCGTGGAATTACGGTTAATGCTGTCGCTCCAGGTTTCATTACGACTGATATGACCAATGATTTGCCAGCAGATAGCATACTCCCACATATTCCCTTAGGTCGCTACGGTCAACCAGAAGAAATTGCTGGGATGGTACGTTTTCTCGCCGCCGATCCAGCCGCCGCCTACATCACTGGACAAGTATTTAATGTTGACGGCGGTATGGTTATGGGTTGAAGTTTACGGCTGCTGGTAAATTTTTAGCCATACGGTAAACCCCAAGAGGAAAATGATCCCCGTAGCAGTTGTTACCATAACCGGTAACGTCATCCCCTGAATTTTCATCGCCAGTAAATTGCAACAGAGGGTAATACACCAGAGCGTAAATGCTGCATGGCGTTGGGATAGACCCCAAGCTAATAGCCGATGGTGCAAATGGTCTTTACCAGGAGTACTCAGGGGATTTTTTCCTGCTAATAGTCGCCGCACAAATACTTGGGTGGTGTCGAGGACAGGTAATAGCAAAAACAATACTGTGGGTATCAGAGCATAAACCGTGTTTTGCTGGAGTCTGCCTAAAATACTGGTTGCTGCCAATACATACCCGAAAAAGTATGCTCCTGCATCGCCCATAATAATCCGTGATGGATGAAAATTATGGCGGAGAAATCCCAAAGCTGCTCCACCTAAAGCGGCTAAAACCAATGTTGCTGCTGCTCGATTGTTAAATTGGGCAGAAACTCCCAATAAACTGATAGCAGTAATAAAGCTGACACCCCCCGCTAAACCATCCATTCCATCCATTAAATTAATCGCATTTGTAATCCCTACTACCCAGACAACGGTTAGCACCATAGATAACAAAGTATCAATTGGTGTACCAAAGGAGATTCTAATACTGATACCATTTGCCACCAATAATAACGCAGTAATCACCTGCGTCCACAGACGAACAGAGGGAGGTAAGCCAAATTGATCGTCGATGAATCCCACTAAAACTAATATTGAGCCTCCCAGCAGAATCGTTAATACCTGAGCTAAAACGCTTTGAATCTCGATAGGTCTAAGAAGACTAGCTAATACCAAAGCGGCTATAACGCCCGCATAAATAGCCAATCCACCTGCATTGGGTAAAGGCTCATGGTTAAGTCGTCTAGCATTGGGTTGGTCAGCCCAGCCTACCCTCAAAGCAAATTGACGAACTATGGGGATTAGTCGCCACGTTACAAGCCAAGCCAAAAGAAAAGTAAATACCACCGCCAACCAGCCGGTACCGCGAGGGTCAGCAATTCCGATGGATCTGAGGGAGTTGTCTAGATTCATCTCCCAAATTTAACCACTACGAACAGTATTCAATATAAGCATATATTCTTGTACTCAGTTGATTTTTTTATCTGTCTTTGTTAACCTGGATGACTAAAGAATTTAGCACTCTTTGCTCGTGAGTGCTAAATTGTCTAATGGAAGCGTTATAAGAATCAAACATGGCGAAAATTATTGCTTTTAATGAAGAATCACGGCGTGCTTTAGAAAAGGGTATTAACGCTTTGGCTGATGCGGTGAAAATCACCTTAGGTCCAAAGGGTCGAAATGTCCTTTTAGAAAAAAAATTCGGTATACCTCAAATTGTCAATGATGGTATCACTGTTGCCAAGGAAATTGAATTAGAAGATCCTCTAGAGAATACAGGTGCTAGATTAATCCAAGAAGTGGCATCAAAAACTAAAGATGTCGCTGGAGACGGCACTACTACTGCGACAGTTTTAGCACAAGCTTTGGTGCGCGAAGGATTAAAAAACGTTGCTGCAGGTACTAACCCTGTGGCTTTGAAACGGGGGATCGATAAGACTGTAGAGTTCCTAGTCCAAGAAATTGCTAGAATCGCTAAACCAATTGAAGGTAGTGCGATCGCCCAAGTTGCGACTGTCTCTGCTGGAAATGACGCAGAAGTTGGCGATATGGTAGCAGCAGCGATGGAGAAAGTGACTAAAGATGGTGTGATCACCGTTGAAGAGTCCAAGTCTCTCACGACTGAGTTGGATGTTGTGGAAGGGATGCAAATTGACCGGGGTTATATTTCTCCTTACTTCATTACCAACAACGACCGATTGACTGTGGAGTTTGAAAATGCCCGGATTTTGATTACAGACAAGAAGATCAGTACTATCCAGGATTTAGTTCCCGTTTTAGAAAAAGTGGCTCGTGCTGGTCAACCTTTACTGGTCATTGCTGAAGATGTGGATGGAGATGCTTTAGCTACTTTGGTAGTTAACAAGGCTCGTGGAGTGCTGGCTGTCGCAGCAATTAAAGCTCCTGGATTTGGCGATCGCCGTAAAGCCCTCTTACAAGACATAGCCATTCTCACCGACGGACAATTAATTTCTGAGGAAATTGGTTTAAGTTTAGATACAGCATCTTTGGAAATGCTGGGAACAGCCCAGAGAATTAGCATCGATAAGGAAAATACGATCATTCTCGCTGGTAGCAACACCAAGCCAGAAGTCCAACAACGGATTGGACAAATTCGCAAGCAGTTAGCAGAAACCGATTCCGATTACGACAAAGAAAAATTACAAGAACGCATCGCCAAGCTAGCTGGCGGGATAGCGGTAATCAAAGTCGGCGCAGCGACAGAAACTGAACTCAAAGACCGCAAGCTGCGGATTGAAGATGCTCTGAACGCTACTAAGGCTGCTGTGGAAGAAGGTATTGTTCCCGGTGGCGGATCGACACTAGTTTACCTCTCCACAAGAGTAGATGAAATTAGACAAACTCTGCTCGTGGAAGAACAGATTGGTGCTGATATTGTTCAAAGAGCTTTGACTGCTCCTTTGCAACAAATCGCCGATAATGCTGGTGCAGAAGGTTCTATCGTTGTAGCTAATGTGAGAGAAAAAGGCTTTAACATTGGCTACAACGCTGCGACTGGAGTATATGAAGACCTAATCGCTGCTGGTATTATTGACCCTGCTAAGGTTGTTCGTTCTGCTTTGCAAAATGCAGCTTCAATCGCTGGTCTAGTATTAACCACTGAAGCGCTTGTTGTCGAAAAACCTGAGAAAAAATCCGCTGGTACACCTGACGCTGGTATGGGCGGTATGGGCGGTATGGGTGGTATGGGTGGTATGGGTGGTATGGGTGGTATGGGTGGTATGTTCTAATCTACCCAGTAACTCCTGATTCCTGAATCCCTTTTCAACTACAATCAGTGGAGGCTTGAAGCCTCCACTGATGATAATTAAGAACTATAAATTATGGCAGTACAAGCTGGTGACCAAAATTTAGTTGTGTTAACTCTCTATTTCATTGTTATAATTTATACTCTCAACCGGATGGTTGAATCTATTGATGATCAAGTTTTGTTGAACTATGAGAAAAATCTTGTAGATCAGCAATTAACTGAGCAGAATCTACAAGACAAAATTGGAATTTCTTTTAAAACAGGTACATATTCATTAGCGAAATTTACAGATGAGTTAAAAGAACTTTCTGTCACTATTGAAAATAAGTCAGATAGTTTAGCCGTGTATATTGATTGGGACAATAGTACATGGGTCGTGGAAACTACTAAGCAATCCCGCAGAGTCATTCGCAGATCACCTGATATAACTCGTGATTTAGCTGTACCACAAGTTCCTACTATTATTGCTCCTAAAAAAACATCTACCTCAGATATCACTGCAGAGGATGTTTTTCAGCGAGATAACGAAAAAGGTATATATGAACTTAAGTCACCTTTGATTAATATTAATAAATTAAAAACAACACAAAAGAAGTTGTATAAAGAATTCATCAGCAGCAAAAAGAATGTCGAGTTTTCATTACAACTTGTACTGCGAATATCTGATTTACGTGCAGGAATAAGTCCTGGTGTAAACGTCCCACCAATATCTATTATCAACTGCCCTTTTACTATTCATAAGTTACCTTGGACTTATGCTTTACCTTGGAATAAAAAAATAACCTTAGGTTAAACTAGAAAAAGAGAGAGTAGACGCAGGTAGTTGCAGGCCAGTATTCATACTGGTTTGAGGAAAGTCCGGACTCCCAAAAGACCAAACTTGCTGGATAACGTCCAGTGCGAGCGATCGTGAGGATAGTGCCACAGAAAGATACCGCCAAAATCATTTGGGTTCTAAGTGGATAACTGGGGATTCCGAATTGAATGGTAAGGGTGCAAAGGTGCGGTAAGAGCGCACCAGCACGACTGAGAGGTCGTGGCTCGGTAAACCCCGGTTGGGAGCAAGGCCAGAGGAACTAAGGTTGGTCTTTTACCAGTTCCGTTTCAGGAGAGCCGCTAGAGGTGTTTGGTAACAAACATCCCAGATAGATAACTACCCTAAAGAACAGAACCCGGCTTACGATTCAACTCTCTCTCTTATCCTCCCACTCCCTCCACTCCCTAATGTCTCTCGTTTATCCCCGCCGTCAGCGCCAACTTGAAAGTTTAGTCCAGAAATTGGGTTTGCCTGTAGATGCTCCTGTAAAATGGGAACTACTTGATTTAGCATTGACTCATTCCACCGTTTCAGAACTATCTAATTATGAACAATTGGAGTTTGTGGGCGATGCTGTGGTTCGACTGGTAGCAACTGTTATTTTATGGGAACATTATATTGATTCTTCGGTCGGGGATTTTGCCGCAATTCGTTCAGTTTTGGTGAGCGATCGCATTCTGGCTAAACTAGCTAGAGAATACAGTTTAGAGCTTTATTTATTAGTCGCAGGTAGTGCTACAGCCGATCATCTTGGTCAAGAGTCGCGATTAGCTGATGCTTTTGAAGCAGTGCTGGGAGCACTTTATTTAAGTACATATAATTTAGAATTGATTCGTCCTTGGTTAGATTCCCATTTTATTGAACTCGCCACAGAAATTCGCCTTGATCCTGCTAGACTGAACTATAAAGCTGCTCTACAAGAGTGGACTCAAGCGCAGTTTAAGGTTTTACCGGAATATCGCGTTGTCGAACTTAGTCAGTCTCATCTCTCCCATGAGCGTTTTGTGGCTGAGGTTTGGTTACATGACAAGATATTAGGACAGGGAAAGGGACGCTCCATTAAAGCAGCTGAACAAGCAGCTGCTAAAGTAGCTTATTTGGAGATTGAGAGTCAGTATCCTACACCCTAATTTACGCTAATATGTGATTAATTCCCTACACCCTACACCCTACACCCTACACCCTAATTCTTTCTCTCTCCTAGAAACCATTCTCTGGGAACCGCAGGAAGGATATTTTTTATTGGATTACCATCTTTACCGTCTACAAAATTCTGCCATTTATTTCCATATTCCAGTAGATATGGGAGCAGTACAACAGCATCTAAATACTCTGGTAAATGGGTTTATAAATAGTCTTTATAAAGTTAGACTGCTTATATCTCAAGATAGTGGTATTAAGTGTGAAGCTACACCCATACACCAGTTAGTCGATAGTCGTCCATTCGTCCGACTTGGTCTATCTTCAATTCCCGTTGATCCTGCTAACCCATTTCTTTATCACAAAACAACCAATCGTCAGGTTTATAACCTTGCTCGTGCTTCTTGTATTGAAGGCGACACTGGATACGACGATGTTTTACTATCTAATTCTTTTGGAGAAATTACGGAAACTTGTATAGGGAATATTGTAGTTAGTATGCGGGGAGAACTACTAACCCCACCTGTCACCTCTGGACTTTTACCTGGGACATTTCGCAGTTTCTTATTGAACCAAAAACAGGTAAAGGAAAAAGTTCTCACAATTGATATGCTGAGGAAGTGTGAGCGGATTTATGTAGTAAATTCAGTCCGCAAATGGCAGAAAGCTGTTTTAAATCTAGGTGTAGTTGATGAGTGAACAAATTTCAATTGCTATTGTGGGAGTAGGACGTTGGGGAGTACACCTATTGCGTAACTTTTTAGCGCATCCCCAAGTAAATGTGGTGGGAATATTAGACAGTCATCCAGAAAGATTAGCTGCGCTACGAACACAATTCAATTTACCTCCATCAGTCTTATTAACAACTGAATGGTTAGAACTAGAGAAATTATCTGGGTTGACAGCATTGGCGATCGCTACTCCAGCGACTACTCACTATACCTTAATTAGGAAAGCTTTGGAGAAAGGGTATCACGTTTTGGCAGAAAAACCCTTAACTCTCAATAGTCAAGAATGTGAGGAACTTTGTCAATTAGCTGAACATCAAAAATTAATCCTGATGGTTGACCACACCTATTTATTTCATCCAGCAGTGGAAAGAGGTAGAAATGTGGTTGAGAGTGGTCAATTAGGTAACTTACGCTATGGTTACTCTACACGTACACATTTGGGTCCTGTGCGTCAAGATGTTGATGCCTTATGGGACTTAGCAATTCATGATATCGCAATTTTTAATACTTGGTTAGCTGATACACCCAAAACAGTTCAAGCTACGGGTACAGTATGGCTACAAGGAGCAGGGGAGCAGGGGATTCGGGAGGAAGGCTTAACTCCTCCTATTCCTTCATTAGCTGATTTGGTTTGGATAAAACTGACATACCCAACTAATTTTTCTGCATATATTCATCTCTGTTGGCTCAATCCAGATAAACAGAGGAGATTGGGAATTGTTGGTAGTCAAGGGAGTTTGATTTTTGATGAAATGTCTCCATCTCCTTTAACTCTCATACATGGAGCGATCGCTAAACAGGGAAATTTATTTATCCCCATGAATCAAAGTCAAGAAGTGCTGGAAATTGGCAAGAGTGAACCGTTAAAGCAAGTATGTAATCACTTCATTTTTTGTATTTTGCAAAATCAACCATCTCCAATTTCTTCCGGTTGGGTAGGAAAGAAATTAGTTGAGATTCTATCTGCTTTAACACAATCTTTGGAGCAAGACGGTAGAGTAATTAGGGTGTAGGGTGTAGGGTGTGGGGTGTAGGGGAAAAGCTAGGACTCTTAATCAAAGGTAATATAATTTTTACTGTCGTACCTTGATATAAACCCAAACTTTCCAGGGTAATTTTTCCCCCCATGAGTTCGATTAAGTTCCGAGAAATTGCTAAACCCAAACCAGTCCCTTCAAATTTCCTTGTACTTGAGCCATCCACCATCACAAAAGGACGAAATAATTTATGTTGTTGTTCTGGATCAATACCTATACCCGTATCTTTAATTGAGATCACAACCTGAGATTGACTAGGACGGTGATCGGTTTCTATTTTAATGGAAATACTTCCTGTTTCTGTGAATTTCTGAGCATTACCGATAATATTAATCAAGACCTGTTTGAGTTTTACTGCATCAGCTTGAACTGGTACTATTACATCACCCAACTCACACTTTAGCTGTAACCCTTTGTGTTGAATATTAACAGATTGTAAATTAATTACATCTAGCATTAATTGCCGTAAATCTGTAGGTGCTATAATTACTGAGAGTTTACCAGCTTCAATTTTAGAAATATCCAGCAAATCATTAATAATACCCAATAGATGAATAGCAGCTTCATCAGCCCGCTCAAGAAATTCTAATTCTTCTTCCCGGTCATCATACAACCCATCTCTTACCAAACGAATACAGTTAATAATAATATTCAGAGGATTTCTTAATTCATGGGAAGTTGTCGCTAGAAACTGACTTTTAACTTGATTAGCAGATTTTGCTTCTTTCCATGCTATTTCTAGTTCTTCCGCCCAAGCTTTTAGTCTTTCTACCATTTGGTCAATTGCTTGTGCTAATTGATTAAATTCCCTGATCCTAAAATTATGTGGTATTGGTTCTGCAGCATGGTGACTATTAATATTCAAAGCATAGTCTCTCAATTCTTCTATAGGTTCTGCTAGATATGGAGCTAAATATAAAGATGCTAATAAACTAGCGCCAATTAAACCTACTGTTAATACAATTAAGATAAGTTTAATTTCTTCTAACCCTACTAAAGCATTTTCTACACTGGTTACAGCTAAGATAATCCATTTTTTTTGTTGTTGTTTGGCAATGGGACTGGGAATAGTTGTATAACCTGCTATTAGTTCTTCTCCATCAGTAAACTTCAAATTAATGGAATCATTATATCCAACGACAGCATTTTTAACCAAGTATTTTAGTGTTTCAGCATGTGGATTGTGTTGAATATTGGTGCCAATTCTCTCCATCATGGGATGAGCTAGAATTGTCCCATCTTCGTTGATGACTACAAGAGAACCAGTTAAAGAACCTGGCTGATTCACAGTTTGTTTGTGTAATGTAGTCTGAATATTTAAAGCATAAGCTAGATTTCCCTGACGGTTATTTACTGGGATGGATAATAGCAACTGTATCTGTTTTTGTGGATCTCTGGTACCAGTTGTACCTGAAGCAGGTGGTAGTATTGTTTTCAGATAAATGTCTTCGGTGGTAAAAGATGGAGGTAATATCACAGGTAATTTTTCACCACAACTGCTGGCGATAATACTACCTTTAGATAGATTTGCTAATTCAATACAATCGATATGATTTCCTTGTATTTTTACTACTTGATTGAGAAATTGTTGAATTTTCTGACTTGACCCTGATTGCAAAATTTTTGTTTGACTAGCAATCAATAAATAGGTTTTTAAATTGGCGATCGCATCGCTAATTTTTTCCCCCTTATTGATGGCGCTTTCGGTTAAATTTTGGCGAGCAGTTCGCAAAATACTCACGCGTGCTCTATGGAGGGCAATAACTTCGCCTACAAATAAAACTGGTACAAACAGGAATAATATCTTTGTTACTAAAATCCGCCGAAAAGAGGATTGACGAAACTTAACCATTGATTGTCCCACTTCGCCTCATCAAACCAAAATAGCTACAATATCCAACTGTTTTATAATTAATCGACATACCAGAAAAATCGGACAATTCACAAACTACGCCAATGGTGCAATCAGATATTCCTCATACCACAGTTATTTTGGCCATGAGTGCAGATGGCAAAATTGCAGATTTTAATCGGTCGCCTGCGCGGTTCGGTTCAGCATTTGATCGAGCACACCTGGAAAGACAAATTGCTGCTGCTGATGCTGTTTTATTTGGTGCGGATACTCTACGCGCTTATGGTACAACAGTGATGATTTCCGATCCTCAACTGATACAACAGCGAATGGAGAAAAGTCAACCTTCTCAACCAATTCATATAGTGATTTCATCCTCTGGGAAACTTAATCCGGATATTCGCTTTTTTCAACAACCTGTTAAACGCTGGTTACTGACAACCTCGCAAGGGGCTAATTTTTGGCAAGGTCATCCAGAGTTTAACCAACTTTTAACTACTGAAACTTCAGCTAAAAAAATAGAGCTTGTTCCTGCTTGGAAACACCTATCAGCTTTAGGAATAGCCAGTCTAGCAGTTTTGGGAGGAAGTAAATTAGTCGCTTCTTTGTGTAAATTTGATTTAATTGACGAATTCTGGTTGACGATATGTCCATTAATTTTGGGTGGAGATACAGCCCCTTCGCCAGTAGGAGGTGAAGGATTTTTATCTGATGTAGCTCCCAAGTTACACCTGTTAGAGACATACACTATAGAACAAGAAGTATTTTTACATTATCGGCGGGAGCGGGAAATAGGACACCCATAAATTATCTGGATAATTTATCTGGATAATTTATCTGGATAATTTATCTGGATAATTTATCTTGAGTATCAGCCATTTTTCGTTTAAGCTAAATAAAGCTTGATGCTGATTTTGCTATTTCAATGCCATATTCAATGCCATATTCAATGCCATAAAATGGTGGAAAAATTAAAACCCGGCTATTCTATCCTCTGGATTAACAATATAGCTGAAGTTGACCAAGCAGCCTGGGATGCTTTAGCTATGCCATTAAAAACCCCATTTTTAGAGTGGGCGTGGCTCAATAATTTGGAAATTTCCCAAAGCGTTACCGTAGAAACTGGCTGGGAACCACGACATCTGACATTATGGCACGATAAAACATTGATAGCCGCTGCTCCTCTCTACCTTAAACAGCATAGTCAGGGTGAGTTTGTTTTTGACCATCAGTGGGCAGAATTAGCTCAGCGGATGAGGATACAGTATTATCCCAAGTTGTTGGGAATGACGCCTATTACACCCGCAGAAGGTTATCGGTTTTTGATTGCTCCTGGAGTTGATGAAGCAGAAGTTACCGCTTTAATGCTCCATGAAATTGATGTTTTTTGTTTGAAGTACCAAATTTCCGGCTGTCATTTCCTCTATGTTGACCCCCAATGGCGTTCTGTGATGGAGAAACAAGGCTTTATCGCCTGGTTACATCATAGTTATATTTGGGAGAATACTGGGTTTAAAACATTTGATGATTATTTAAGTGTATTCAATGCTAACCAGCGCCGTAATATTAAGCGAGAACGTAAAGCTGTAGAAAAAGCAGGTCTACGATTGCGAGTACTGACAGGTGAAGAAATCTCTCCATCACTGTTCCCTTTAATGTATGAATTTTACGCTGATACCTGTGATAAGTTTGGCTGGTGGGGTAGCAAGTATTTAACCAAGAACTTTTTTGAGCTTTTAAATCTTAACTATCGTCATCGAGTGCTATTTTTTGCAGCTTATGCTGAAGAGAACCAGCATCAACCTTTGGGAATGTCCTTTTGTCTATTTAAGGATGAACGACTATATGGACGCTATTGGGGGAGTTTTCAAGAAATAGATTGCTTACACTTTGATGCTTGCTATTATACGCCCATTGAGTGGGCGATCGCCAATAACATCCAAACTTTTGACCCTGGTGCTGGTGGACGCCATAAAAAACGCCGGGGTTTTCCAGCTACACCTAATTACAGTCTCCACCGCTTCTATAACCATCGTTTAGGGGAAATCCTGAATGCTTATATTTTAGAAGTTAACCAACACTCAGAGTTACAAATCGATGAGATTAATGCAGAATTACCATATAATCTCAATAATCTAAAAACTTGATCACAGAATTTTTCTTTTGAGAATACTTATGAGTTTGACAGTTGACGATTTAACAGTAATTGATGATAAACTTTCTCAACGTTACATTAACCTCGACCCCAATGGGTACTTTATTATTTACATAGATGTAAATGAGCGCCTAATCTACGCCAAGCATTTCACCAATATCATTAATGAGCGTGGTTTAGCTGTAGACCCAGAAACAGAAATGGTAATTCCAGCCACTTTAAAGGTAGAGAGAACTTACACAAGAGTATTTAGTGCTAGAACAGCAAAAGAACTTTGCGTGAAGATTTTTGAAGAAACTCAGCCCTCTCCAGTTACTCTTTTAGACCACGCAGCCTATTTAGGTAGGGAATTTGTCCGGGCTGAATTAGCTTTAGTTACGGGAAAAGAGTATATCCAAGATTAATTGCCCAATATTACGAATTATTTGATGGCTGATTAATCTGATAAAGGTAATATGTCGCCATGGGAATCACAGTCGCAGCAATTAACAACCCTACGACCCAAATGGTAGCATTTCCTTGGTCTGTTTCTTCCGCTTTCTTAAAGGTACCTTCTACCTCTATTTTTTCTACTACCTTTGGTGGACCAGGATCGGGTTTACCTGATAGGACGGCGATTAGGCGATCGCTCGCATCGATAAATGCTTGATTGTACTTATTCCCATTGCGTAATGCTATACCTATCGTTTCCTCTGCGACACTTTTGGCGATCGATTCAGTTAATAAGGATTTGGCTGCTTCCCCGCTGAGAATAGCAACTCCATTAGTAACTGTGTCCATCACCAATAAAGTCTGATGTGCTTGTTTTTCAGTTGTGGGAAACCACTGTGAGAATAATTGTTTAGCAAAACTTTCTGGGGTTTCTCCATAGTCAAGCCGACGGATGGTGACAATTCGAGCTTCATTTCCCGTTAATGAAGCTAAGTTTTGCAATTGACTGCTAATCTGATTTTCGTTGAAGCGACTAATCACATCACCTCGATCGACTATCCAAGTATCAACCGTCAAGTTAGCTATTTGGTCTACACCTGTAGCCAAAGCTGGTGCGGCGAATGAGGATATAGTTATCATCATTACTAAAGGTAAGATGACAGGAATGATGTATTTTTTAATACTAAACTTAATATCGAATAATTGCTTGAGGAACTTTTGCATGGGTTCAACTCTTAAATAGACTTGCCCTAAAAATACTATACTATCAGGTCTACCATCAGGTGTAATGCACCTCAATAAAAAATAGACAGGGAGAAGATTAAATCCTTTCCCTGTCTATTTTTATCTTGGTTGTCAGATTGATTGTCAGGCTTTGTATTGTAGTTATCTTTGAGTTTTTGACGGAGCATTTGTCTTTGTTTCTTCAGTTGTCGCCTTCTCGCAGAACCACCTTTACCCTTATCATTACGCCCCTCTCGCCGAGGAGACTCCCATCTTTTAATTTGCATAATAATTTACCACTTTAGTATAGAAGTATACAGCTTATTAACAGCGTGTAATTTTGCTTAATCAAAACTACAGTATATACTTGAATGTAATTATAACATAGCTTTGCACTAAGCGGATTGATTATGCTAACTAAGTCATCATTCTTTAGCTCACTGCTCAAAAAAAGTCAAAAACCAATTATTTTCAGAAGCTCCTTACTATTTACAATCGGACTTAGTTTAACTTTAGCCATCTCAGCTTGTGCTTCTAACTCCGTCAATCCCACAAGTACTCCCAACAACTCACAATCTAACAAAAGCAATGTAGTTCGTATAGGCTACCAAAAAGCATCAACTGTCCTCTACGTACTTAAGACCAAAGGAGATTTAGAGAAATCTTTGAAAACTGCTGGTATTTCTGTAACATGGACTGAATTTCCCTCCGGTCCACCTTTGTTAGAAGCCTTAAATGCAGGTAGTATTGATTTTGGTTACACTGGAGAAGCGCCACCTGTGTTTGCTCAAGCGGCTGATACTCCGATTCTTTATGTAGCCTACGACCCAGCAAATCCTAAAAATGAAGCTATCTTAGTCCCAAAAGACTCCCCAATTAGAAGTTTAGCTCAACTTAAGGGAAAGAAAGTGGCTTTTGCTAAGGGTTCAAATACTAATTATTTCATAGTCAAAGCACTAGAAAAAGCTGGCTTAAGTTACAGCGATATTAAACCAATTTCTCTTAAACCATCTGATGCGCGTGCAGCTTTTGAAGGAAAAAATGTTGACGCTTGGGTGATTTGGGACCCTTATTTAGCTGTTGCCCAAAAAGCTACAGGCGCTTATGTAATTACTGATGCAACTGGATTAGCACCTAATCGGAGTTACTATTTAGCTGCTAAGTCCTTCGTAGAAAAAAATCCTCAAGCGCTGAAAGCGGTTTTGGTGGGAGTAAAGCAAACCAGTGAGTGGGTAAAGAAAAATCATGCTGGAGTAGCAAAGTTACTCTCACCTGTATTGGGTATCGAGGCGGATGTTTTAGAAACTGCTGAAAAGCGACATGATTATGATGTGTTACCCATGACTGATGACGTAGTTGCTCAACAACAACAGATTGCTGATACTTTTTACAAAATCAAACTGATTCCCCACCCGATAAATGTGAAGGAAGCTGTTTGGAGGAATTAGGGTGTAGGGTGTCGTATGTTAATTTTTCCTGACTACAGCAAGTTTATCTACCAAAATCCAGAATCTAAAACCTAAAATTAGAGATATATACAAGGGCATCCACAAGAGAGGTAATAAGATGGTTACAGTATCAACTAGCACTGTATATCGACCTGCTAAAGATAGCTCGCTGCTGCTCTGGTTTAATGAAGTTGGGATTGCTGATATCCCCATCGTGGGCGGAAAAAATGCTTCACTGGGAGAGATGATTCAGCAACTGACATCTAAAGGTGTAAATGTCCCTACAGGTTTTGCTACTACGTCCTTTGCCTATCGCTATTTTATGGAATCGGCTGGCTTAGAGGCTGCGCTCCGCGATATATTTGCTGATTTAGATATAGAGAATGTCCAAAATTTACAAGCACGGGGTCAAAAAGCGCGATCGCTGCTGATGCATACACCATTCCCTGAGGATTTAAGTCAAGCGATCGCCGCCGCCTACACCAGTCTCTGTGAAAGATATAACGGGGAAACAGATGTTGCGGTCCGTTCCAGCGCCACCGCAGAAGATTTACCCGACGCTAGTTTTGCGGGACAACAGGAAAGTTATCTGAATATTACTAGCGCGGAAAGCGTTTTAGCAGCTTGTCATCGCTGCTTTGCGTCTTTGTTCACTGACCGGGCGATTTCCTATCGTCAAACTAAAGGATTTGACCACTTTAGTGTCGCTCTTTCCGTAGGTGTGCAGAAAATGGTGCGTTCAGACTTAGCATCATCTGGAGTTATTTTTTCCATTGATACAGAAACTGGCTTTAAAGATGTAGCACTAATTACCTCTGCCTATGGATTAGGAGAGAACGTCGTCCAAGGAAGCGTTAACCCAGACGAATTCTATGTCTTCAAACCCACTTTAAAAACAGGCTTCCACCCCATCATTGCCAAAAAAGTCGGGAGCAAAGCTTTGAAGATGGTTTATGATGACGGGACAAAATTCACCAAGAATCTCCCAGTTCCTCAGCGCGAACAAGCAAAATTTGCGATCACAGACGCAGAAATCTTACAACTAGCCAATTGGGCGACTTTGATTGAGGAGCATTATTCCCAAGTACATGGTATCCATACCCCAATGGATATAGAGTGGGCAAAAGATGGCATTACCAATCAATTATTTGTCGTCCAAGCCCGTCCAGAAACTGTGCAGTCACAGAAAAAAACAAATGTATTGCGTAATTATCACTTTGTCCCAAATCTAGATAAACAGCATATTCCCCGTCCCCTACCTCTAGTCACTGGACGGGCTGTAGGTGAAGCAATTACTCAAGGAAAAGTTCACTTAATTTTAGATGCTCACAATATCGACCAATTCCAGGCTGGGGAAGTCTTGGTTACAGATAGAACCGACCCAGACTGGGAACCGATTATGAAACGGGCTAGTGCGATCGTGACTAATTCTGGAGGACGCACCTGTCACGCCGCAATTATTGCTAGAGAATTGGGTGTACCAGCAATTGTCGGTTGTAGCATTGCTACAGAAATATTACAAAATGGTCAACAAGTAACTGTCTCTTGTGCGGAAGGGGAAGAAGGAAAAGTTTATCCAGGTTTATTACCCTTTGAACTCCAAGAAATTCCCCTGGATAATTTACCCCATACCCGCACCCAAATTTTAATGAATGTGGGTAATCCTCAAGAAGCTTTAAGTCTATCCACAATTCCTAATGATGGAGTTGGTTTAGCTAGAACAGAATTTATTATCGCTAATGAAATCCAAATTCATCCCTTAGCTTTAATTAACTATGACTCATTAATAGACAAATCTGTCAAAAGGAAAATTGGTGAAATCACAGCTCTTTACTCCAATAAACCCCAGTATTTTGTCGATAAGTTAGCCCAGGGAATTGGTTCCATCGCCGCAGCATTTTATCCCAAACCAGTAATAGTGAGAATGTCCGATTTCAAGAGTAATGAATATGCGAATTTATTGGGAGGTAAACAATTTGAACCCCACGAAGAAAATCCCATGCTAGGCTGGCGAGGAGCTTCACGCTATTATGATCCTCGTTATCGAGAAGGGTTTGCATTGGAATGTCTTGCTCTTAAACGAGTTAGGGAAGAAATGGGTTTAGTTAATGTCATTCCTATGATACCTTTTTGTCGCACTCCTGATGAGGGGCGTTTGGTATTGGCCGAGATGGCTAAAAATGGTTTACAACAAGGTGTGAATGACTTACAGGTTTATGTTATGTGCGAACTACCCAATAATGTGATCTTAGCAGAGGAGTTCGCTGAAATATTTGATGGTTTTTCCATTGGTTCTAATGACTTGACTCAGCTGACACTGGGGATAGACAGAGATTCCGCTTTGATAGCACATTTATTTGATGAGCGTAGCGAAGGAGTTAAACGCATGATCAAAATGGCTATAGATGCGGCGAAGAAGCATCATCGCAAAATCGGCGTCTGTGGACAAGCACCTAGCGATTATCCAGAATTCGTCCAGTTTTTGGTATCAGCAGGGATTGACAGTATCAGCTTAAATCCAGATTCAGTTTTAAAAACAATGCTAGAAGTGGCAAAATGTGAAAGTCAGTAATTAGGGTGTAGGGTGTAGTTCACCAAACGCCCTACACCCTACACACTAATTCATCATGAGTAAAAATTTGTTTCGCTTAGGAATGCTAGGTGTGTTTATCCTCTCCCTAAGCTTGCGTTTCTGGGGAATTAATAGATTTAATACTTTAGTTTTTGATGAAGTTTATTTTGCCCAGTTTGGCAATAATTATCTTACCCATACACCCTTCTTCAATGCTCATCCACCATTGAGCCAATATATTATTGGTATTGGTATTTGGATTGGGAGTCATATTCCCTTTTGGCGTGAGACAGTCAATGGATTGACAGGCTCAGTATTAGCTCCTTGGAATTACCGTTGGACAAATGCTCTATGCGGTTCGTTTGTTCCTCTAGTAGTTGTGTTGCTGACTTATCAACTAAGTTATCGGCGTAGCTTTGCTTTGATTGCGGGTTTTTTTACCGCTTGTGATGGTTTATTTTTGGTCGAATCTCGTTATGCTCTGAGCAATATTTATATAGTTCTCTTTGGTTTATTAGGACAATGGTTATTGTTATTGGCTCTAGAGAAAGAAAATCGACAGCGTTGGTTTTGGCTGCTCCTAGCGGGAATAAATTTTGGTGCTTGTGTAGGTACTAAATGGAATGGATTGTGGTTTCTTTTCGGTGTCTATGGAATGTGGATCACCGTTTGGACTATTCGCTGGTTACAATCTTCTTTCCCATCTAGAAATCCCCTATTTTCCCATTTGCGTTTTTTCATCCCTCCACAAAGTAAAACTACTTTACAAATACCACTAGAAAAATTACATCAGATCAATCCGTTACAAATGTTGTTTTTTTTAGGAATTATTCCCGGAATTATCTACAGTCTGATTTGGATTCCTCACCTCCAACTCGATAAAAGGTATGGATTTATCGAAGTCCATCGTCAAATTTGGTATTTTCATACGCATATGGGTGGTAATGGTACACATGTTCATCCTTATTGTGCGGCTTGGTATAAATGGCCCTTGTTAACTCGACCAATGGCTTACTATTACCAAACTGCTCATAGTTTTACTGACCCCATACCTGTATTAGGACCTGCTTTACCTAGTCTAGATGGGAAGGTAATTTATGATGTTCATGCTATGGGAAATCCTTTTTTGTGGTGGTTTGGTTTAGCAGCAATTATATTTATACTCGGACTGTTAATAGCAAAAATTATACTTTTTAGCGTCCAACAACAGCGATTTTCTCTTCCTCAAAATCTGGATATTGATACTTGGATCGGTCTCTATTTAGTCATAAATTATTTAGCAAATCTATTACCTTGGGTAGAGGTAACAAGATGTATTTTTATTTATCATTACATGGAGGCAGTCGTGTTTTTATTTATAGCGATCGCCTGGTTTGTTGACCAATGCTTGCGGAGTTATTATCTGGTTCTGCGGAGTATTGGTGTTACAGTCAGCTTCTTAATTGTCGGCGCTTTTATTTTCTGGATGCCAATTTATTTAGGTCTACCTCTATCATTAGCAGGTTATCGTCCTTGGCGGATGTGGTTTAGCTCTTGGATTTAGCTCTGGGATTTAACTAGTGAGTTTTACATTAATTAATATAAAGTCATCCACTTGGTGCGAAAAAATTGTTAGAATTCATTCGCAGGTAAGAAACTAATTTTCTTTAACAAGATTAACATTACTAGTCTAGCCTTGCATAAAAGTGATGGATATGAAACTACAACCGCAAGATGAAGAACTAAGTAAATTAATAGAAGCACCAATTAATTTTTCTAGCCATATTCAACCCCATGGCATCTTGCTGGTTTTACAAGAATCTAACCTGAAAATATTGCAAGTTAGTAGTAATACATTAAGTATTTTAGGTATTACGCATGAAAACATGTTGTCACGTAGATTAGTAGAATTTCTGACTTCTGAAGAAATAGAGCGATTTAACACCGCACTATCAAATCAGGAGATGAATTACATGAATCCGACAAAAATTTGGCTGAAATTAGATCATGAACATAATGGGATGTTTGATGCTGTATTTCATCGAAATTCAGATGGAGTGTTAATTCTGGAATTGGAATCGATTACTACTCAAGAATCTGTTTCATTTTTAAGTTTTTATAACTTAGTAAGTGTATGCATTAATCGTTTAAAAAAAGTTACAAATCTGGGAGAGTTAGGTAAAATAATTACGGAGGAAGTGAGAAAAATAACGGGGTTTGACCGAGTAATGCTATACAGGTTTAATCCTACTGGTCATGGTTCAGTCATTGCTGAATCCAAACTAGCAAACTTAGCATCTTACTTAGGTTTAAACTATCCAGAGTCAGATATTCCTGAACCAGCTAGACAACTATTGATTACAAATCCTATTAGAGTAATCCCAGATGTTAATGCTGAAGCTGTACCAATTTTACCAGCCATTTATCCGCTCAATCAGCAACCTCTGGACTTAAGTAATTCCATTCTCAGAAGTATATCTCCTTGCCATATAGAATACCTACATAATATGGGTGTGGAAGCTTGTTTAACAATCTCCCTGATTCACCAGGAAAGACTTTGGGGATTAATTATTTGTAATCATCAATCGCCAAGGTTTGTTTCTTATGAAACGCGGAAGATTTGTAAATTTTTAGGAAGAGTGATATTTTCGGAAATTTCTACTAGAGAAGAAATGGAAGATTATGACTATTCCCTGAGAGTAGCTGGAATTCACTCATTATTAGTTGAATCAATGTCTAAATGCGATAATTTTATTGATGCGTTAGTTAAACATAAATCAAGTTTGCTCGATTTAACAAATTCTCAAGGAACATGTGTATATTTTGATGAAAGTTATGCAATGATGGGTGACACTCCTGAGAAACAAGATATTAAGTTTTTAGTTGAATGGCTAAATACTTTTCTAGATGATGAATATGAAATTTACTCCACAGACTGTCTCAGAAAAGTATATTCAAATGGAGCAAATATTCAGCGGTTTGCTAGTGGGTTATTAGCTATTTCTATTGGTGAAGGAAACTACCTTTTATGGTTTAGACCAGAAGTAAATCAAATTGTTAATTGGGGAGGAAATCCCCATCACCCATTTAATATTAGTCAAATAGAGGGAAAGATATCGCTATCTCCACGGAAATCTTTTGGATCTTGGCAAGAAGTGATCTGCTCAACATCTTTACCTTGGAAATCTGAGGAAATCAAAGCCGCCTTAGGATTACGGAAAGCGATTGTGAATGTGATTCTCCATCAAACTCATAAGTTGACTAAATTAACTCGGAGTTTAGAACGTTCTAATGAAGAACTGAAAAAATTTGCTTATGTAACTTCCCATGATTTACAAGCACCGCTAAATCAAGTAGTGAATTATATTCAACTATTAGCAATTCGCTATGAGTCAGAATTAGATCCGGTTGCGAAAGAGTTTATTAGCTATGCGGTGGAGGGAGTAACATTAATGCAAAACTTGATTGATGATGTCCTGACATACTCCCAAGTTGACGCTCAAGAACTTACATTTGAACTAACTTCAGTAGAAAATTGTTTAGAACTAGCTTTGAAGAATTTGCGTCAAAGTATCAAGGAAGTTAGAGCTACGATCACCCACACAGCTTTACCTACTGTGATCGCTGACCGGACACAACTAGTTCAGTTATTCCTCAACCTGATTTCTAACTCGATTAAATTCCACAATAATTATCCGCTAAAAATCCATATAGGAGTAGAAGGAGTAGAAAATGAATGGTTATTTTCTGTTAAAGATAATGGTATAGGAATTGAACCTCAATTTCATCAACGGATTTTTGTCATTTTTCAACAACTACATGTTCGGGATGAATATATGGGTACAGGAGTGGGTTTAGCCATTTGTAAAAAAATTATTGAACGCCATCAAGGTCGAATTTGGGTGGACTCACAACTGGGACAGGGTACAACTTTTTACTTTACAATTCCTGCTGGAGAATATAACTGTGATCGAGGAAATAATCACAAGACATAAAACTATTTTTTTTGCTAATCTTAGCCAGCTTTTCCAATTAGTTAAAAGTATTGAGGAATTTTGGTTACTTTCCACCACATTAACATTAGATTTAGAGAAACAAAATAGAGAGTTATGAATAACGATCAAATAACCTTAGAAAATAGTATGCTTAACCATTCAATAAAAGTCTTACTAATTGAGGATAATTTAGCGGAAGCTAGGTTATTCAAAGAATTTTTAAAGGAAGATAAATCTCAGCAATATAGCTTAGTTAATACTAGGCAACTAGAAGAAAGTTTACAAGAAATTAATCTAAAATGCCAGAATTACGATGTAATTTTATTGGATCTGAATCTACCTGATAGCCAAGGGATATCCTCTCTCAATCGGTTAATAGAGGAATTCCCTAGTATACCAATTGTTATATTAACTAATCTTAAAGATGAACAACTTGCTATTGAATCTGTACGTCAAGGAGCACAAGATTATTTAGTCAAAAAGGAAATAAATCCACATTTATTAATTCGCTCTTTACGATATGCGATCGAGCGTAAGCAAGTCTTGGAAAGATTACGTCAAGTAAATCAAGTCTTAGAAAGTAGGGTTGAAACCCAAACATCTGAATTAATCAAAGCTGAAGAAACGAACTATCTTAAATCTGAATTCTTTTCCATGCTTTCCCATGATATCCGTAATCCTTTAAATACTATTCAACTAGCGTCTCAATTGCTCCAAAGACGTGATGAAAGAATAACTATGGAGCAGAAAAAAGCTCATTTGCAAATTATTCGCTCTGCTATAAAAAATATGTCAAGTCTTTTAGATGAACTTTCTTTTATTGGTAAGACGGATTCAGCTAAATTAAAATGTCATCGTACTCAAGTCAATTTAGAAAACTTGTGTCGTCAACTGGTAGAGGAAAATCAATTGGCTGCTGGGGAAAAGAATGTGGAAATTGAGTTAACAACATCTGGTAATTTTAGTCAAACGGTCTGGGATAAAAATTTGTTACGACACATTTTGGGTAATTTGCTCACTAATGCCATAAAATATTCTCTACCAAATACTAAAGTATTATTTGAATTAATTAGGCAAGATCGAATAGGGATTTTCCGACTTACAGATCGGGGAATAGGTATTTCTCCTACAGATCAGCAATACTTGTTTCAGCCATTTTATCGAGGAGAAAATGTCGGCGCAATTCCTGGTAGTGGGTTAGGAATGGCAATTGTGAAAAAATGTGTTGAGCTATATGCAGGTGAAATTGTAGTAGATAGTCAAGTTGGTGTGATGACAACATTCACTGTCGCTCTCCCTATAACTGAAGTTTAACCCCCATTTTTAATCGTTATATGATAGATTTAAGATAGGGATTTTTTAAAACCTGTAGTCACCCTGGTAAATATAGTTAAGATAGTAAGCAATTATGCCTCCTCGCTGGCCTCGCAAACCCGACCGCAAAGACCCAGAATTCCGCAGACTAGACGACCGAATGAATTTCGCTGTCCATGTGGCGATCGCCGCGACGATCAATTCTGGATTATGGTTCTGGGAAAATTTAACATCGCCTGCTTGGGAATGGTTACCCTGGTTGACCGCAGGTTGGACAGGATTGTTAATTTTGCATTTGATTTATATTGGGGCGATCGCCAACTATGGTGAAACTCCATCTAAATCTATCTAATATCTACCTAAAGAGAGATGGTTGTATAGGCAGGTAATCCTCAAAATAGAGTTGGTAATTAATCCAGACTTAGCTGAAGGGCTGAAATATAACTACTAGTTAAACCGCACTATCCCGAATAAATCTTATGGCTAAAACTAATACAACTGAATTACTAGAAACCTTAGCCGCCGAAATTGGCGAAAATATATATATAGATATTGCTAAATGGCACCTTTATTTAGCTAATGCTAAACTACACACCGTTTTAGCGGAACAATTATATCCCCTAATCACGTCCAAAAATGTGAATGAGGCTCAAGTTTTGCAAATTTTGACATCTATCCCCATTAAAATTGGCGGTGGAAGAAAAGAAGTAAATCTAATTGACCTACTTCCATTACAGTGTCAAGTCACTTTATTGGATATCTTGGAAAAATACGAGCGAGAAATATAGCTAAAGGACCTTCTATATTCGCCGGAAAAATATAGAAAACTGAGAATGTCATAAAATACAGATTTGCATCAGCCATTAGACGTATAGTTTGGATAATGGTTTATATTCGTTTGCCTATAAAACCTATAAAATCTATTTTTGAGTTAAGTTTACATGAGTAACTATTCTTGTTCCGATCATTCACGACAAAGAGGAGAAGATTTGATTGGGAGCGCTACGAACTATCAAACTTATATTCTGATAGAATGTCCTCCACCTTGGATGTCAAAAACATTTAATTCCAAGTGGGTACCAGACAACTTAAGGGTTTTAGTAGAAGATATACGCGGTTCATATTTGTCTATCCAATTTCTTTTAATTGCTAATAACGAATCGCATCAAATATCCCAGACAACTTTGTTAATTTATCAGCAGCAAAATGGCTTAAGTAATGGCTACAATAAGCGAGAATTTAAATTACCAAATATTGAGTTAGCCGCAGTAGTTATTCGCAGGTATTTATCTGGGGAATATGTAGATTATGAAGTAAAAAATTACTACAATAGAGATATTTTAGTTTGTACACATGGTGGACGTGATCAATGTTGTGCGAAATATGGCAATCCATTTCAGTTTTATGCTAGAAACATCATAACTGATTTAAAATGGAACCACGTCCGCGTTTGGAGATCCACACATTTTGGTGGACATCGCTTTGCTCCTACAGCTATAGATCTACCACAGGGGAGATACTATGGTCTTTTGAATCAAAGTTCCTTCCGTTCAGTCTTGACCCTGAGTGGTGATATTCACTGTTTGAATCAAGTCTATCGTGGTTGGGGAATCCTACCACCGGCGTTACAAATTTTGGAAAGAGAATTTATGCTCGATTATGGATGGAATTGGTTTAATTATCGAGTATCGGGTAAAATTCTGGAACAAAGTCTGGACAATAACTGTATTTTAGCTGAGTTAAGCTTTGCGCCATCCGCTGATTATTTTTTCACGTACCAAGTTAAACTAGTACGAGATAGCATTAAGAGTCAATCAATTAAAAGCTCTTGTACCTCCACGCAGGAGTCATTGATTGTTAAATATGCTATAGATAACTTCTGGCTTGTTGCTAGGGAAAATCTTACTTGTGGCAATTTGGTGTAAATTATAGATAAGGTGGATAAATAGGGCGATCGTTGGATTGCTAGTAGCTGACGTAGATAACAATCATTAACCAATAATCAGTCATTCACATGATGAAAATTGAGCGATTACAAGAACTTAAGCAAAAGTTAACGAAGGAAAAAGAATTGTCCAATATATGGACATTTTATATGGATCATTTTGCGGATCATCAAGAATTTACCGATCTGGGTGAACCTGCTTATAATGAACACCTAAATGCTATTATGCTCAAAATTTGTCAGCAAATATTTGGTAGCAAAATAAAGATTACTGACTTTTTGCTGATCTACATTGCAAAATATCAGTTTTTTCATGGACCTTTCCAAGTTCAAGGATGTATTGGCGGTTTGATTTATTTCGACGATCTGAAAATGGGGTTACTTGCAGTGTCGATGGATTATCCTAGCAATGAGGTTAAATATTCACGTTTTACTGAGATGATGAAACTGTCGGGATTTAATCAGAGCGATCGAAATTAAGAGCATCTCGTGTTTCCATCAGAATTATACCCAGCATATTTTTACCAGTACCATCCTGACCACAACCCCAATAATAGTCAATGGGAGAATTTTCAACTAATTCTTCACTACCAGTAGATAATAGAATTTCTTTAATATCTATGTGGGTTGTAAATTTGCATAAGACCGCTTTGCGCATAATATCATCTTTTACCTGTTCCCAATCTGAACGCAAAGGGCGAATTCTTTCTCTTCCCATTCTAGCTGCATCTTTTGGCGTTTTAACTAGGCGAATATCTTCTAAATGAACTGTTCCTACAAATTTTTGTGCTTGAAAATAATGTTCGCTGGTAGACCAATAAAGGTTATCTAACACAAATCCATGAGGTGAGAAGTTAGAAAAACAGCCATATTCTTCACGAGTGCTGTAAAAGTAGATTGTCAATGCACCCTCTCTTATTTGATATTACAAAGCGCTCTCCTTTTAGGAGGGCGCTTTGATTTAATTAAACTTGATTCAAAGTTTTAGATTAACCGTTGATAGCAGGAGCGGCTAGAGCAATAGGAGCAACTTCACCAGAAGCTAAGTCTAAGGGGAAGTTGTGAGCGTTGCGCTCGTGCATTACTTCCATACCCAAGTTAGCTCGGTTGATTACGTCAGCCCATGTTCCAATTACACGACCTTGTGAGTCGATGATGGATTGGTTGAAGTTGAATCCGTTTAAGTTGAACGCCATTGTGCTTACACCCAATGCTGTAAACCAGATTCCTACTACTGGCCAAGCAGCTAACAAGAAGTGTAATGAACGGCTGTTGTTGAAGGATGCGTATTGGAATATCAAACGTCCGAAGTAACCGTGAGCCGCAACAATGTTATAGGTTTCTTCTTCTTGTCCGAATACGTAACCATTATTCTGTGATTCGTCTTCGGTTGTCTCCCGAACTAAGGAGGATGTTACCAAGGAACCATGCATCGCGGAGAACAAGGAACCACCGAATACACCAGCTACTCCCAACATGTGGA
>Ga0116231_10000808_pt1 | contig 59292 bp, 44 predicted proteins | sample S1TSphgellanicum_2_FD_89695 | JGI IMG/M metagenome (GOLD analysis project Ga0116231, IMG submission 89695) | Host-associated microbial communities from peat moss isolated from Minnesota, USA - S1T2_Fd - Sphagnum magellanicum MG | ecosystem: Host-associated > Plants > Peat moss > Unclassified...
AAGGCAGCGGTACTGTTCGATTGGACAAGGACGGCGAAGTTGAGTACGATTACCCATTTGCGAAGCAAGACGCCATCACAATGGCAGAGGGAGTGGAGAAAGCTCTCCGCGTCTTCATCGCCGCTGGCGCCGTGGAGGTTGGTACCCACATCGTAGGGGACGAGGGGCTCCGTATTATACGAACCACCGCTACGGGTGGAGGAGCTGCTGCAGCTTCGTCCGAAGACGACGACGTCGAAGAGTATCTGAAGCGTGTTCGTGCTCACTTTACGGATCCAAGACGTCTTCCCCGTGTGCCGCTGGATTCTGCGCATCAAATGGGCAGTTGTCGGATGGGAATCGATCCCATGACCTCTGCAGTGGACCCTCGAGGTGAGACATGGGACGTGGAAGGGTTGTTTGTGGCCGATGCTAGTGTTTTCCCATCTGCTACAGGTATAAACCCAATGGTGACTGTACAATCTATAGCTTACTGCACGGCTCAATCTGTTGTGCGTTTCATAAAATATGGTCATTCAGAATAGGAGAATTAATTCGACCCCCTGTCGTTCTTAACCTCCCAACCCAACAACAACAAAAATGCAAGAATATCTATATATATACATATCTTGTCCAATAGACAATTAATATGCTAGGCCTTGCTTGGGAAGTTATGGGGAACTAGATTGTTCTGGTTGATTATTATTCTTGAGCAAATGCATGATAGAACTGTTGTTGTTATTGTTAGGTTGATTAGGTAGTAACTTTTTCTACAATTGTGGAAAAGATATCAACTAAGAGGCATTTTACCTGTTTTCCGTAGTGGAAATGAGTGCCTATACCCAGAGGCAAAAGCTGGGTTCTACTAAATTGAATTGTGTATACTTATGACTGATACCAGCCTACCTAGTTCACAATATTGAATTTTAAAAAATCCTGATTTGAGTTCACCAAGAGAAAAGATCGGCTGTTACTGCAAGGGAGGATTTGTCTAGGCTCGGAGTTTTATCAGATTTACCTCCCCTCTCTTTAGTTGATATGCTTCATGTGACTGGTGGAGAGTTGGGTTTTTAGTGGTTCACTTTCCTCCTTGTGGCCTGCCTCTTTTGGGCTGTCCTTGCCCCTTGTTTCTTTTTCTCTCCCTTTCTTGGGTGCTTTCTTCTCATAAAGTTTGGCAGGGTTTCATCATCATTGAGAAGCGTGCACAAAATAAAGTTATTGGTAAAGTCAGTTAGCTTTGGGCCCTAGTTTACAGTGGCCCTTGTTTAGGGTTGAGGATGGACCCTGCAATTCATGTTTCATTCCCAATTTGAGTGTACCAAAAAAATGATTGAAATTGCATGCTGTTGACTAAAACTGGGTGTAGTTAACAAGATTTGCAGTATTTGACGCTGACAAGACTTAAATTAATGAAGAAGAATGAATAGCGGCTAAGGCACAGGTAAACGCAAAACCAAAACTGGGGTGAAACTCTTCTGAGAACTACCTTAGGTGAGAACAACAGTTTGGTCCCCTTTTTTCCATATAGGATGGCTTCATCATGACTTTTGATTTCCTTCTCATTTGAAACCTGGGTTCTTGCCTCAATTTCTTGAAATGCAAAAGTTTTTACCAAAGCCACAAGCAACCAACAACCTTCCTCTAATGAAACTCCAATCTATAAGACAAAGCAGGGATAAGGGTAATATTAGGCACAAAACAAGGAAAGTAACATGATGAACACTAACAATAACACAACAAGCACTAAGAACGTGATGAACACCAACAACAACACAATGAATGATAGTGATGGTACTTGAGATAATAGATGAACATCAACAACACAAGCACGAATAGAAATGCAATGAACATTAGGAACATAATGAACACGAAACAAATGAACGTTAAGAATGTCATGAGCACCAGAAACATGACGAACATAAAAAACACAATGAACACCAAGAATACAATGAGCATTAGCAACAAGATAATGAACAAGGATAAAATAAATCAACAAATATTGAAAAATGTGATGGACAATGCAAACATATAATATTGTTTCTCATGTGGGAGAAGTGGTGCCTCCCTAATTTGAACCTTAAATTTTAACTAACTTTAGATTTTGTATTCCTAAACCCCCAACAACACTAGCGGGCGCATAGCGAACATGAGTAGGCATGTGAACAAGAAAAAATCTTAGAGCATATTCCATGCCATGTCATGGAATATTTTTAGTATATTCGTCCACCACATGGATATTATTTAATGACATGGCAAAATATTTTTTCATGTCATGGAATATTTTTATGATGTGGTAAAATATTCTCTGACAAGTCATGAAATATTTTGTCATGTCACATCCATGGTTTATTCTGAGATCAAAATGGCTTATTATTCTAAACATGCATTTGGCCAAGAAAGCCGTCAAGAATAGCATCATGTGAACATTTGAAAGCATTCGTGTTAATTAAAGGATGAATTTTATCATCCCTTGTGCAACCAATGCTCCAAATGTCTAACGCTCTTGGAAAATAATTACAATATTTTCAAAAATGTTGAAATGGGTGGGAATTGCATACTTTAAAAATATTTGATGAAAATTAATTTCTCAAAATATATTAAATATTTGACAAACATGTGTTGAAATGGTCAAGGTATTATACATAAATATACATCACTCTATAATGATTGAAAAGTTACAAAGTGGAAAAAGAAACCAATGGGCCAAAACTAATATCTAAACTTACTACATTGTCCAACCAACTACATAGAGGTTTATGAATGAGATTATAATGTACTATCCCAAGAATTCAAAGGCTTTAAAATGCTTCAACAAATGCTACACTTCATCCCAACTCCATATGCAATGATGAATGAACTCTTTCGTGAACCCATAGAACATAATTGTCTACAAGATGTGATGCACATGTTTACATTGCACATACACCCCATGACCACCCAAAAAACTTGCCAGCATTGTGACAAAACAAACATATGAACATCCAAGGAAATTTCCAATAGTCACATTGTATCTTTTGTCATCTGAAAAAATACTATAAATTTGTCCAAACCTAGGTGAGGGGACATTAACAACGAGGAAAAAAATGCTTGGGTAAGTAAGATGCCAACCTCCCAATTGTTGGTGTGCTTACTACTAAAATTCCTAATTTTTTTTACTAAAAATTTTGGTCAAAAAAGACACATTTTGGACAAATGTAAAAAAAAACTTTTTGTCATTTTGGACAAGTCGTTTTGAACATGCCCATTGTGACTGGGCCATGTGTTTTTTGACCAAATTTAGGTTAGCATTTTTGACTAATCATTTCGAATAGTATTTCTGACTAGTCAATACAATAATCAATTTTTTTTTTACTAGTCAAACACCATTTAGACTAAGCAAATGTCATGTGGCATTTAAACAATGGCCACCCAAGTTAAGCTGTGTGGCATCATAACATTTGCCACCTAGGTTATGCCACATGGCATTTAAACATTGGCCATCTATGTTATGCCATGTGGCATTTAAACACTAGCCAATAGGTTATGCCATGTGGCATTTAAACATTTGCCACTAAACTATGCCACATGGATACAACCTAAGCAACCTAGGTTAAGCCTAAAATTAAATACCTACTCTTAAGGTACCTATGTTTAAGAACCTACAATCTAAGCTCCTAGGCCTAAGTGTAAGAACCTATAATTACCAATTAAATATAGAAACCTAAAGTAGGCTAGGGCAATCTAAGCTACGACCTTTACTAGGCTTAAATGTACACCACCTATATTAAGCCTACACCTAGATGACCTTAGTAGGAAAATCCTATTTCATTTTGAATTTGGCCTTTAAGGTTGAGCCTTTTCAATTGGCTCATTCCAAGTGGCTTTCTTTTTTTAAATATTTTTTATGTCTTAGATGCTTATGGTGCATTTGTTTATATTGTTCATCATTTGGAAAGGATGACAAACAATATGGGACAAATTTTTGGGAGGGAGAAACATTTTCATGTCCACATAACACTAGAACCTTTCCAATCACACAACATTATTCCTAAATAATTCCATAAGATACATAAATTAAGTAAATAAATAAATAAAGAGGTAGGTAAATATGTATGTTAATTAAGTTAAAATAAAAATTAATAATAGTTTTAAAAAATTATTTAATTATAATTAATAATTACAACCAAATTATAACCAATCTTTATAAATTTGATCTCATTCATTGTATATTATCAATAATGTATTTGTAATAATTAATATTTAACTACTTAATTACACATTCATTAGTGTATTTAGGTAAATAACTAATTAACCAATTTAACATGCCCCCAAACTCTTCAAGAGACCTAAAAGTGGGTCCTAGAATGAAACAATGGAAGAAAAAGAGAGTAGGGGCACGCTCCTTAACTTGCAGCACTTTTGGGGGTAGGAAGGCATGTTGAGCTATGGGATGGGACTAAAATAAACTCACAAGCGAAAGTTCAGGATAAAATCAACTTGCACAACCAAGAAAAAAAGGTGGTTAGAGCAAATTGAATGAAAATGGTGCAGCATATTTAGTAAGGATAACAAGCTTTACACGGCTCGCAACCTTTGGGAGGAGGCACCACTCCCCTCCCTATAGTATATTTTGAGCCTCTATGCAAGGACTACATCCAAATGTCACTTTTCCCCAAGACTCCCAAGTGGGAGTCCCAAAACTAGGACTTTTACTATCCCAAAACTTTGGACGTTCATATCTTTTTCAAATCAAGTTTGTTTTGAAAGTGTGAGGACAATATTTTATAGCCTTTGAAAATATCTTTTCAATGGTGTATAGCACATTCCAATCCAACCTCATTTGACCTTTGATTTTAAGGGATTGGTGATCAAAAGTCAAATTCCCAATTTAACTCTTGCCCCTTCTTTTGATCATAATTCATGCAAATTAAATCTAAATGAACAATGCAAAGGCATTTTAAGCATCTACGCTTCAAGAACTTTTTAATGATATCTTGGGGTCCAATTTGGTGCTTGTTTACTTTTCCAACCAAGGCTCTGAACATTTACAACTCCTACATGAATACAACTCCCAAAGTGGGAGTGCCCTTGGGAATCATTAGGCTTCATCCCTTGCATTCTCCCCCAGTTGTGAAAGTATGTTTCACACCTAAACACATTTTTGGCTTCATGGGCCCTTGCACTTCACACTTTGTTGCAAACCTAATGTTAGGGTTGTGACACAACTAGTAATTTATCATAAATATATAAATAGCCTACCCTAGCCTGTATAACTAGGTTACCTATAAACTAAAATATAGGTAAATAAGTGGAGTATAGGTAAGGTATGCATAAATAAATACACCTACATATAAGCTACTTGTATTTAGGCTATTTAATCACATACTTACATTACATAAGTTAAATAGGTTGTAAATATAACCTAGGAAAAATTAATTATGACAAAATTAATGATTGGTAAATGATAATGCCTAAACCAACCATAACTAAAGTAATTATGGCAAAACTAAGAATGGTTAAATTAATTATGGCAAAACCAATGATGATTAAACTAACCATGAATAAAGTAATTATGGAAAAATTAATTATTATTAAATTAATAATGGCTAAACTAAAAAAAATTAAAAATAATTATGGTTCAATCAACCATATTTAAATAAATAATGGTCAAATATATAATGATTAAACTAATTTTGGGTAAATAATTATGGCAAAACCAACCATGGCTAAATTAAAATTAGTTAAATTAACCATGAGTAAAATAAATATGGTGAAACTGACCATGAATAAAATAAATATGGTCAAACTAACCAATGAATAAATATTTTATGGCTAAACCAACCATGGTTAAATTAGAAATGACTAAACTAACTAATGAATAAATATTATATGGTTAAACTAAAATGGTTGAATTAACCATGAGTAAAATAAATATCACCAAATTAAGTAATGAATAAATATTTTATGGTTAAACCAATTATGCATAAATTAATTATGGCTAAAATAAACATGAATGAAATAATTATGATTAAAATCAAAATGGTTAAAATAATTATGGCAAAATTAACCATGGTTAATGTAAAAATTGTTAAACTAACCATAAGTAAGTAAATTTGGCTAAACTAACCACTAATAAAGTTAATATGGTTAAGCTAACTAATGAATAAATATTTTATGGAAAAATAAATTATGCAAAATAAATATAGCTAAAATAAACACAGATGAATTAATTATAGCTAAAATCAAAATGGTTAAATTAACCATGAGTAAATAAATTTAGCTAAACTAACCATTAATAAAATTATTATGGCTAAATTAACTAATGAATAAATATTTTATGGAAATACCAACCATAACTAAATTAACAATAGTTTTAAATTAATTACCAGTCTATTAATTATGGTTAAATTTATTAGAGTAAAATAACTAGTATGTTAAAAATAAATATAGGTAATTTAATTATGTTTATAGTAACCATGGTTAAATTCACTATGGCAAAACCAACAATGGCTAAATTAATTATGTTAAACTAATTATCATGGCTACACTTACTAGGGTTAAACGAACTATTGTTAAATTGACCATGGTGAAACTATTTATAATTGTTAAATTATTTATGGTTAAACCAACCGTAATTAAACCAAATACAACCAAAAATTGATGGAATAATTAATTATGGATAAATGAATCATAGTTAAATTAAATATGGCTAAATTAATCATGGTTAGAACATATACAACTAAACAAACTATGGTTAAACTAACCATACTTATTGAACATGATTAAATTGACCATGGTTAAATTATTTATGGTTAGTTTTAATTTTAATTAGCTTTTTCATAGGTATTGAGCCATAATTAATTTCAATATAGTCAATTTAACCATAATTAATTTGGTTGTGATTCATTTAATTGTGATTAGCTAACTTTTACATTTTTCAACTTTTTTTAATTGGTCAAACATAGTCAAAATGTTACATGTAATCCTAAGATACCCAATTAATATTGGAATTTGTAATTAACCCTTTTGACTAAACCATTAGCCATTTTGACCAAGCCTACTTAGTTAGCTCTATTGATTGAGTATAATAAGTGGCCTTATTGATTGGGGCACTTGCCAATTTGAATAGATTGGATGGTTTTATTGACTAGGCAACTAACTAATTTGACTAAATGGTATTTTTAATCCAATATGATTAGATGTTTAATTTGACTAAACCCTAAACCCTAACCCTTAATTGTCAAATTAGTCACTCTAGTCAAATTGATTAGTCAAAATATACCCATTGTCATTCAAGCCTTTGGCTTCTAATTTAAAATACATGCCTTCTAGTAATCATGAGTGGGACAATCATTGGAAGGTTGTGAATGCATCATTTGAAGAAATGTTGAATGCAAATGAAAATCTACAAAAGTTTAATGGGAGAATGTTCTATGTGTGGGATGGCAACCATCGGCTACAAGCTTAGATGCGTTATATCTCAAGAGTTCATTCGGATGACCTCTCTTGGCACCTTGCAATGGACTCTACCATGTTGGATACAAGAAAGGGCTTTGTCCACCTCCTCAGTGCAATGACAGACAGGAACAAGTAAGATTCAAACTAAACATTATGGATTTCAAAGTTTTAGTCCTTTCTTGGTTTTAATCTGTTTTCTTTCAATTTCTTGCTTTGTGCATTGAAATTGAAGTTTTTTAACAATTTTGTTTCAACCCCCCAAGTTTGTTCAATTTGATCACGTGAAGCCAAGTCTGGTGCATGATTTGTTCCACATCCACAACATTGACATGATTCCATTGGTCTAGTTCAAGGATGTGATCAACCCCGATGTCTACAAAAAATGTGAAAACAAGTTAAAGAAGACTTGGTACTTTTTGATGCAAGAGAGTTTTTTTTTACTATATGTACAAGGTTTGATTCTTTCCTAGTCTTTCCATTTGAATATGTCAACTTGTTTTATTGAGACATGTGAGTTACAAAAATCATTTCTTCTTGGTGTAACGTGAGCTTTCAATTACAACGGACATCGCCGTAAAGCTTTATTATGAGGAAGTTTTAGATGAAAAATTCAAATCAACTTCCAAACTATAAGCACTTATGGACAAAGCAATGGATTAGGTCCAAAAAGATCATACCTTTGCCTTCACAAAACATTTGCCAATTTGCAACCTTACTCTTAGTCCCAAGTTCCTTAAACAAATTCAAGTCCATTATGATATGAACTTGGATAAAAAATGTTTATCGATAAGCTACAAATGTTAGCTTTTACACAAGTCACGAATGAGCAAAAGGCATCTTGGTTGAAACCTTGGAACTAATCTAGTGTATTGAAGCAAGCAATAAAATTTCTAAAACATGGATTTTTGGATGGAAATTTTGATAAGTGGCTTCACACGGCAACTTTTTGGTCTCAAGTAAATGCTTACCCATCTGAGGCTCTAAATTTATTGCCCTTGAAGCGATTGTAAATTGACATTCACCATATTACAGTTGGAGGTGGAGGTGCAAAAACAATATTTTGCCGCTATCATTGATCTTTCCATTCAACTTTTGGAATCTAAAGATCTGCCTCAATTGTGAGACTACATTTAGGAATGGAGACTTTCTTTCTGGGAAACTTGTTTCTTCAAGGAATTTGGGTCCAAAAATGGGATTCAAAGAAAAAAGTTGTGGGAGTAGTGGATTCGGTAGGACTGAAGCCCTTAAATGGGTGGTTTATAGGTGATTTCTAATCCAACCATGCCACATTTATATCATCCATTTTCAAGTGCAAATTAATCTTCCAATGTCATCTTGAATACATTGCCACTAACATTCGTATTTTTTTTTACTACTATAGGTATTTCCATTTTGTGTTTTTTCGGAGGGGTGCCATATCTAAGATTTCAAGACTCCTCTAGATATGGAGAGATCCAAAGAGAGATAGCACATCTCTCGAATTGTGCTTTGTATCTTGAAGGGAACACTTTTACATCAAAGTTTGACATTTGGGGAAAACATGAGTTGGGATTTCTTCAGGGACTTGGAGCCTTGGGAAAGGAAACACCAAGCAAGAAGAGATTGGAGGGGGGGGAAAGGAGGGGAAAGAGACAAGTTTAGGAATCTAGATCAAAGATGTAGGACAACAAAGATGTCCCCATTCAATCTTAGAGAGAGGTAGAGCTTGGCTTGGCTATGGCATCTCTTCAAGAAGTTCTAATGACTTCCACTTGGACCATCCCAATCGAGGTAGACAACGTGACTATAAACATCTAGGAATTTCATTCTCCTTAGTAAGAACGTCAGAGAAAACAATAGGAGCATATTACCCCCTAACACAAGAACATCAAATATTGGGAAGAGAATTCCATTACTCATTCCTTTATTGATTCCCAGTTCTGTGCACTATTGTTCAGTTGTAAGATTGATGAATGTATTTTGGGTCTCAATTCTTGCACCCCAAATCCAAACTCGGATATGACCACTTGAGCATTTAAGCACTACAGACTACATGAAAGAGGTATTTCCTTGCACAATTTGATGTTCTGATTTTGGATTAAGGTTTTTCAAACAACTTTTGTTAGGACCGAATTTTCTTTTCCAAGAATAGATGTATTACAAATAGCTCTTGGGTTTCAACTTTTGGCATCAAAAGTTGAGGGCTAAGAGCACCTAGCTCTTGGTCTCCAACTTTTGGTGCCAAAAGTTGAGGACCAAGAGCTTAGTTCAACTTTCTGTACAACTTTTTTTTTGTCTTTTTTATGTTATTTGGATTGATCCTAGATTTTTTCTTCATTCATTTGGTCTAATCCTTCTTGTAAATGCTTGTGTTTTTCAAGTGTCTTTTGATAATAAAGTCGACCTTGTTTTAACAAATGTACCATCTAATCTCCTAATTATGCGCATCTCTAAGCCACTTTCCCTCATTCTTCCTTGGAACAAGCGAGTGGATAATTTTGTTGAATTCGTTGTGGTTTTAGCTAACATGTTTTGTCTCATAGAGGGACTGTCATTATCATGCATGCATATGACTTGTGAGTGTTGAAAGATATTCGTTCCTTCCTAGAAAACTACTAATTAAAGGTTCACATGAAGTGGATTGTTGTGAATTCAAACTCCCAAATGAATAGCAAAGATCCATCTTCTCAAGTACCACATATTTCACTTTATCCATATGTCTTTGCATTATACATTCTTTGAAAGGTAGGATTGACTTGAATTTTGTCTTTTTCTTGTAAACACTTATAAGCCATGTCACCCTTCTCATGAAGGATCCAACTTTAGCTGGAGTGTTTTCCTCAAGGTTTTAATTATATGTCTTTTCTGTTGAATTGGTTGAGAGGGGTATTAATCCTAAGGTTGAGGATGTTGTCTACAACTACACTAATGTGACCTCAATGACTAAATCCCAAACTAGGCTTTTAAGGCAGCAGAGGAGTTCCATGTGATCACATTACAAGCTCTCATCGATGTTTGCTCACCACTAGACTTTGCAATTGTGGACCTTAATTGTGGGACATGTACTTGCATTCATCCTTCTCTAATTATTTTGGATTCTAAATTAATTCTGCAATTTGATCTATCTTTAACTTCTATATTTGATGGGTCTTACAAGGAATAGTATTCATGCTTGTTCAGTGTTAGGGAGGCCCATCCTTGCACTCGAGGTTGATTCATAGATCTTTGATGAAGTTCTGAAACCACTTTTGGATGTAGAATTAGGTGTGACTATTGTCCAGCCTGCCTTCAATCTTAATGATGATTCTCCCATCTAGAAAAGAGCCATAATTAACCTCAATTGTGAGTAAGTCTGGCCACATCCCTTTACTTATGCAACTTAAAATATTCAATGTTTTCACCTCTTTTTAATGTTCTAGTTTTTGTCTACAAAAAGGCAACTGAATCAAAAAGATGGAATGTGCCATTCTTTGTTCATCCCATATTTCCTTTAGAATCCCTGTCAAAGCTTTATCTTGCCTTCATATGCCAAGGCTTCAACACTTACATTGGCAGACCTATGTTCCATTCCCCCATCTCCAAAGCCTAGGATTCGTTACCACCTTGATGTTGATATATTCATTGATGAGGAAGCAAAAGAAGTTAATGTTTAGGACATTTTGGATTTTTTTGGCCTTCGATTGTATTGCACTTATATTGAATGGAGTAATTGGTTTTACATTCTCTTTTTCTTCTTACAGTGGTAACTCTTTGAATCATTTTGCATGAGTTCTTCAAAATCTTCTTTTTCTTCTACATGTTATGCATCTGGCCTCTCTCTAAAAGAACTATACTCTTGTAATTATTTTTTATAGGCTTTCAATAAGTTTTGATTTTTTTATCAAACAATTATTCCACTAGTATACATTTGCAAGCTATTCAATTTGGAAACAAATCAACAAGGCGCGAGGAAGAATATATTTCATCCAATCTGAAAAGCTATATTCATGGCAATGAAATCCTAAAAAAATCTCAAATATAACTTTCTTTTGCAACAGGTTCAGAGGTACTATGAAGCTATTTATAATAATGGATAAGTATTCCACTGTTGTTAATGGATTACTAAAATAGTATAATGTTCAATGCATTTCATATTTTTATTTCTATTCCACCACATCGTTTCAATACATTGTTAGTCTATCCTTGAATTCTATAATATTGCTCTTTGTAATGATTGGCACTTCATCCTTAAGGAGAGTGCTTCCGAAAAGAACATGTGATCCCTAGCCAATTTCAAGGAGTTCATTAGCTTTGTTTTCTATCCCATGTTGTAACAATTTTTTGTGCACTTTTTACTAAGATCAAATAAATGTTTTCATTAAACTATTCCTCTAAGTCTTCTATGATATTCGATTTCCCATTTTGCAACATCTTTTTATGTGAATACTGATCCTCCCTAGTACTTTTTAATCTACCATCTTCATTGCAATTCGAGTTCTGAAACAAAGTGAAGTACTCCTTTGATTCCTCCTCATGTGGTGCTTGAACCAACAAAGTCATTCTATCAATAATAGTTGTTCTAATTCTTTCGATTTTTGAATTTTCTTATATGCTTCAGCATGACCTCATTTTCAATTTTTTCATAGATATTCAAACATGGATGTCAATTTTTACATAATGAATATTGAAATATAGATCTTCTATTCGAAAAAATCAAAAAAGTGATTTTCATTGATGTTATTTATATACAGTGGCTACCTTTTCTTATATTTTAAATTTTGAATATAGAGCCTCCAATAAATTGATGATTTCAACTAAACATTCAACTTCATTTTCATTGACAAAAACAAGTTTATCTTTCTTGATGGAATACTTCATTGTTTGATACACATCTTGAGAGTGTTTTTTGGGTTCTATTGTTTCATCCTTCTCATTTTAAATCCTACAATAGGACTACAACATCTCTACCAATGGTCTCCACAATTCTCTTGATTAAGCTTGTGGAATGTTTCTTGACTCTCTAATGGTGTTCTTCCAACATTTCAATGATTTGAGTTACTACTAAATGCATATTCGATTTCCTCCCATTATCAAGTCTTCTCCAATGGAGTTTTTATTTTGGTTTAAAGTTGTTGTCCTATTCAATTTGAATGTATTCTACAACAATTAATTAAAGGGGGTAGCTTGAGGTCAAGTGTTCCAAATTCAAAATAGGAATTTTTTAAGGTTTCTTAAGAATTCTTTTAACTTCTTTGTGATGTTTGGATGCATGTCTATCATTATATATTTTGTTTACATTTGATGTCATTTTTTAAGTTGGCTCATCCTCCCATGTTTTTTCTTTTTTTGGTTATTATCCATGCAATGTTTTATTGTTCCTTGTACATGACACTCAATTATTTTAAATCCTTTTCTATTATAAAGGAAATGAAACGCAAAATTTGGGACATCACTTTTGTCAAATATCTCAAAATGTGATGCTCATTTTGAAACCAATAATATCATCTCTTTTAATTAACCTATGGAATTTTTACAACTGTTTTTTCCCTAAATGTTTTATTCAAAGATAGTAAACATATTACTTTGTTAATTCAAAAACATGTATTGGTTCAAAAAATAGTTTCTTCATACAAAATATATCTTTTCGTGCATCATAGCCTTGAAGAACCTTGTCTATGGACACTTATTAACTGTTACACATAGTTTTTCGGAACTCTTATCTTGCTAGGCTTTGTAGTTGCTGCCAATTTTAGAGGCGTCACCAAATTTTGTTCCAAACATAATGAGCAGAGTCGAGTGCCATTGGTGGGTCGTTTAGTTCATTGGAACCCATTATGGATTATGGTGTAATCACCGGGGTGGTGTCTTCTGAATTCATGGTCTTTTTTTCTAAGTCCATCATTGCATCTTTTGGGTATGGTGGGGAGTTCTCTTCTTCCACATCAATTGTAGTAATACAATTGGCCGATACTAGAAGATCAAACTCTTTACTGTAAGTGAGTATTGGTGTTTCGTATGCATCATCTTCAACATTAGAAGTGTTCATCGGCCACTTTCGTAGCAAGATTGATTCACTTATTCTCCTTTCAGTATGAAATTCGAGCAAGTAACCACACTGCTTGTGAAATCGCATTCTATAATTTTAATTTGTTGGGTGTGTTAGCCATGGATAGTCTCCAGGAGATTGTTGCAAGCTATTCAGAAACTCTAAGCAAAACATTTTTATCATTGTCCCATATATCTTGTAATCATGCAAGTGGTTAGAAGATGCTTAGTACCCAACCTTTGCTTGGAACTCTACATCTATACTCTTTAATTTTCTTTTCTCTACTAATAGGTAATACTCCAAATCCCTTAGTGTTTGACAAGAGTGCTTGGGATATGGATATTGTGACATTGTGCAAATAAACAATTCAATTTAGAATTCATTTTCTTTTATTGTTACTTGGAAGTTCATTAACAGACACTAAACTCTATTCATGCAATGTTACAAAGTTTTAAACATCTCCTAAAGTCCAAATTTTTATAAGGTAACTTTTAAATTATTGCATTCATGGCCTTCTTCAAAGCTATCTAACTTTCTTTGGATCGTTTGGATGGGACTAACTACACTAAAACATTATAATTAGTAGAACAATTATGTTTCCTCTTCGTGTCATGTGTGGTGTGTGTAACATGTAATTGTGATCACTTCATTGGCCTTAGGCCTCATGTGGCTTCATGTCAATTTTTATTTTACATTCTTGTTTACAAGCCATGTGTCTAATTCATGCCCTCTAGTAACTATTATTCCTATACTTCATTGCATTCCTACATAAACCTTCGTATCAAGTGTGAAACACTCAAAAAATTTCCAAGTTTCAATTGATATTTGGATGTACAAAAGGTCTTTAAATATGTAGTGAAAGTAATTAAACAATCGTGTGAATAATCTAAACATGTATATATCTTAATTGACGTGTATTACAAATTTTGGAACTAGAGATTACACATATTGGAGGTATTTAGTTTAATGCATTTTTCACCCTATGAAATCCACGTGGCTAAGCTGATGACCTGGTCAATTTCCATGTGAACATCCTCCATACTTGTACATTCATGGTTGGTTGCTTAGAAACTTTGTAATAAACATTTTCATCACTATCCCATATATTTTATAATCCTGCAAGCGATTAGAATATCCCCATCAGGCACAAATGAGATAAAATAAACTAATGACATTATTTTGGAAAAAAAATTGCATATCACCCAAAAAACATTTTTTCATATGATTGAATTTTTTAATAGTGTTTTTCACAAATTATTATAAAAATGTATATAATTTTTTAGGTAGATGAAATGTTTTTTTAAAAAATGGGATAAATATGAAAAATTCAAAATAAATTGATTATTTATAAATTTTATGTTTCATTTTTTAAAATGATAACAATTTCAAATCAAAATTAAAAATTGATTTTTTTTAGTTTTTATATTTTCTTGTAGAATTAACTACAAATCTTCTTAAAACACCATGTACTTTATACCCCATTTATATGTGGTAAATGACTTTTGAAATTATAAAATTCTGGAAAGTTTTTTGAGTTTTTAAAAATTTTAGAATTTCACATTTTTTGGGTATGAATGCTTTTTGAATGTGGCTAATATGTTTTTATTTTCTTAATTTTTTCCCCATCAATTGTTTTATTATTATATGAATCCTTTTGATAGTCCTTTGGAAAATTGATTCAATTTGATGCAATAGGTGTTCATTTTCAAAGGTCTTAAATGGAAATTTAAACTTAAAATTTTATCAAATGGATTTTTGGTTTGAATTCCTTAACATTCATATGAATGAAAAAAGACCAACTTGCCATGATTGTCATGGTTTTTAAATGATAAAACATAAATATTTCTCCAATCTTGACTATCTTTAAGGCCCATTTGACATCCTTTTGGCTTGTTTTATTGTGACTTCACCCCATCATTTAATGACTGCCTTCTCTACATCTATAATTTTGAATTTTTTTTTTTCTACCATCAAGAACATATCCAAATTTGGTGGTGCTCATGAGTGTTTTTAATGGTTGTCTTTCATATTATTCATGACTCTTTGCCTCAACATTAATATTTCGTTTTTCCAATAATCAATTTCAGTGTTCAACTTCAACCACTATTCATTTTAACACTTGTATTGTTCCACAATTTATTGTTAATTTTCTTTTTCCTTGAGTTGTTAATTTGTTGTTTCTTTCAACTATCATACATGTCTCATGGTTTCAGGGCCGACCTGTCATTTGACGATTCACCGGTTGTTTTAAAACTTTGTTATTTAAATCTTGTGGCAACTAGGCTTGCCTACCTCAAGTTGCATAGATTCATCTTCAAGGTTTCAAAAATTATATTGATAGCAAGTTCCCAAGGGTTACTAAATCCTATGTCGACAAATCATTGAATAAATTTGTGGAAAAATGTTTTGGTATTGGCTTCTTCAAACTTGTGCATTCTTTTTAAAAAATCCAATGGCATGTGTAAACATTACTTAATGGCAGTCTTCCATATCTTCCTTTGGAATGTTTATAGTTTGTTTCAATAATGTAAGACTTTCTTTGTCTATCTTCACATTCGCCCATCACCAAGCTGCTGATCCATCTATTTTGTCAAAAAAAAATTCCATTATGTTCCCCATGTTCTAATTTCCATCAAATGTTGGAGGGGGAGTGACTAAGTGTCATTTCATAGATATTCCCAAGGTTTTGTTGTCATCTCACATATTCTATATATCTAGTATGCTTGATATTAATGTATATTCAATCATTGATTCCAATGTGTTTGGTGTGAAAATTGGTAGCAATTTTCCATTTGTCATTATAAAATAAAAGCTTGTTGTATAGATCGGGCAAATTAATAGTATAGGAAAAAAATGCAATTTGATTTTACAAGTAGCAAGAATGGTATTAGACACAAGAGGTTGAAAGAATGAATGAAAATAAAAAATAACTTGTAATGTGTAAGCAATGTGAAGTGTCATGGGTTCTTTCATATTGTCTTTGTTCCTAATGGGCACATGCCTTTTAGTGGTGAACAATTAGTGTTTGGATTGGCACATACTTCTTGGTGGGTCTATGGGATTTAATTTAACATTCTGTATGGTTTAAATGTTGCAAAACTTGAATATATTTCATATCAAGGAAATATGAAATATGACTTTGAAATGTGACTTGAACATTTCATTTATCGAATTGTTTTGAAAAAAACCAACATAAATTGTTTAGACCTTATTTTTTTTGTTCAAGTTTTTGCCAAAATAACATTTCTTGCCAACATTTTGAAGAAAGTTTATCCATTGTTCATCCATACTTTCATCTATAAAGATCATTCATCCATGGACACATGAAAAAATATTTTCATGCCAACAAAAAATTTATCTTATGTGTCAAAAAATATTTTGTTGACATGGATAAAACATTCTAGAAAAGATTCAATCCTTCTCATGCATTCATGCTTGCCTACTCATGGACTAGCATCCCTGTTAAACCCCTAAAAACCCACCCAAAGGTTATTCATATACCTTATTCAAGTATAAAAATAATAATATTAAATGCCTAGTTTTTAGTGAATAAATATCTCAAATTTGATATTTGAAATTTTTAGTTCAAATTTGAAATTTTGAATATCAACTCAAGTTGCACCTTAAATGATGCCCAATGAGTTCTTTGCCTTACAACCATCTAAAAAATTGGGCTGATTTTGAACCAATTTGGGTTGTATAGTTAAACAATTTAAATGTGCAAATGTTCTAACTATGAAAGAATTGAACAAATGAAATATCATTTGTTATCACGCCTTCTATCCATCTATTCTGTGAGGTGAATGTTAGTTCATTATAACTATTGTAGTTTGTGTCATTGGCCCAAATGTGAACACATTGAGAACTCAATTAATTTTTCTTTCCAAACCCAATTTTTGCAACTAGTTTGAATTTCCAACAACAAAATTCACTCAAAAATCAATATTTTCCACATTTTAACTTTAAAAATTGTGAAATACACTCTATTAAAACAAACTTGCCAAGGGCTTTCCAAAAACACCCCTAGATTCCAATATAGTTTTCAGTTTCAATTTTATTTAGTTTTCATTGAAAAATGGTTCAATAATCAATAGCTTCCACATTATAGCTCCAAATAGTCTCAAACCAAGTTGGTGCACCCCTATTCATTAAGAAGTTTTTGAAAATACCAAGAGCACCGCATGAAGAGCTGTGGTTTGGGAAATCTCAGCATCATAAACAAAACAAAACAAAACGAACTACCTTGCTTCATAGATAATTGCCACCAACCATTGTGATTATTTGACATTCATTCCATCACAACAAGGATTTGGACAATAAGTTACCTCAGAATATTGTTTCACAAAAGCCATTTAGAGAAGTTATGATCGACTTGATTTATCATCTCAATGTTTGTTATTCATGTTGGAAAGTTTACTAGATTAAATGCATTTAAAAACTTTTTTAAAAACTGGAATTGGAGTGAATGTAAAAAGTATATAGACTTTGCAAAATCATGTCAATGTAGGAAAAGGTAAAAGCAATTGACTAATGACAAGGGTAAAGGTGCATTCACACTTGGTGTTAGGGATTTTAATGTTGAATCCTCTAAAGTCATGCTAGTCATTTAAATCTTAGGGTAAATTAGCCCATCACGAAACACATGCCAATCACCGAACACTCATGTAGTGTAATTGTTGGCTTGTGTTAAAACAAAAAAAATCCTATGGGTGTTGTTTTTTTATCCCATTACCAAATGCTTGGTTGGAAAAAAAAAATGTTATAGGTTTTTCATATTGGTGACCATCCATCAAATTTTTATGTTTGGTATTAGGAGTTTAGGTGGGCAAATTTGTAAAAAAATGAATAGTCTTACATGAAATTAGTTTGGTGAGGGGCCATGACATGATTTCTATTATGCAAGGGGGGGCACATGAGGGGTACTTAAAATGTTTAGTTATGGGAAAAAAATGGTCCAATTTACATTGGCCCCAAGTTTGGGGTGGGAATCAATGTTTGGTGATAGGTAATTGGATTGCACATTAAATTGAGCATCACTAGTTTGGTGATAGGGTGCAAAGGTCATGCTAAATAACACACAATTGCCCATAAACAAGGATTAGGGCTTACAAGAATAATGAAAGAATAATAGTTACACATTAATAAGGGAAGGACTTCCAATTTCTCGCCAAATTTAAGCACATCCCATTCCTGCCAAAAATAATTTGTTCACCAACACAAGGCTATGATGCAAGGTTTGGATTCACAATCATATATTTCGAATCCATAATCAAAATTTTACAAGCATGTCAAAGCTTCCAAATTGTGAGAAAGATAGTTTGAAATCTTTCATCAACATTTTGAGATCGTATGGGCTAGACCAACAAAGGGTAAGTAACATAGTAGTTGCAAAAAATGTTAGATCAGAAACACAAGTCTTAACATATCACCTAGAGCAGGGAGGGCATTTTACAATAGCCAAAGAAGAGTTACAAGCATTAAAAGTAGATCAACAAAATCTTGACATTACAATAACTAAAGAGGATTTAGAAAAATTGAACATCAAGGAACAAATTCTAGTGCTATTAAAGATAAAATACAAATTGAAGGTTTAGGGGTGGATGTAAAAAGAAAACTAGGAAAGTTTGCAATAGATTAGTTTTACAACACCAAGTTCAAGAAGCTTCTATATTATTATTGGGTGTAAAGTTTTATAATTTGTAGATATAATCCAAGTAGTCATAAGAAAGGCAAATTTTATCCAGCCCCAAGAAATCGTAGTTTGTTATACAGACCTACTGCTTGCACAACAACAATAAACCAAAATTTAATTTGGGATGAATTTGAAACATTCTATGCTTTGATCACTTCTTCACAAAAGTTAGAATTACACATTTGAAACATATCTTGACTTGTCCTACTTCCTTGAAGCTGGGCAAAATACAGAAAGTTTAAGTTTGTACCTCTTGTAAAGCCATATAAAACACCCCCAACGTGTTGGAGGTTGGGACTAAGGGGATTTAAATCATGATGATCAATGTGCCTTGTAGGAAGTGAACTAGATTGTAGGACCAACCAAGCCAAAACTAGGAGAATGTTCCATCATCTTCTAGACAAGAAGTAGCAAAAAACCAAAAAAATTAAGTTAACATATGCGTCCTTTAATCAGTAAAGGCAAATAGACCAATGAACAATTAGAGGAGGCCATGGACGTAGTGGAAAATGTTACAATATCTTTGAAGAGGGCAAGTAGGCAATGGAACATACCTCCAACTTCACTTTCTTATCACTTATATGGTAAAACAAAGACAAGGAAACATGGACCAATAGGCACACTAACACTAAAGGAAGATCAAGTTATGGTTGCTTGGGTTTTGTTTATGTAGGAAGTTGGGTTGTCAATTAGCTTGCAACAATTAAAAATGAAAGTGGCAAAATTGACATAAATAAAGCCAACACCTTTTCGACGAAATAAACCAAGGAACTCCTGGTGGTATTGGTTCAAAAGGAGGCATCCTGAGCTTAACATTTGTTAAGTTGAAAGATTGGATGTAAGCTGAACACAAGGATTGACAATTTAATCACACTAGAGCTTCTACCAAAATTTATTATCCCTTTACAACAAACATAATTATGTTGTAGGTCACATCTAAAATTCTTATGAAACAGGCATCCGAGTAAAAAGACAATTAGGAGCAAGGCAAAACAAGGTTCACAAGTCTATAACACTATACCAAAATCCAGAGAATGGTTAATTATTACATGTGTTGTTAATGCTATAAGAACATCACTTCCAAAATTTTACATATTTAAAATATAGAGGATATGTGATGACTACATATAATTATGTAAACCAAGAACTTGTATGGTTATGCAATCAAAATCATGGATGATTAATTTTCTTTTCAAGGAGTTTGTCTTTTTTCAAAAGGTGTATACCAATGAATATCCCAAACAAATAGGCATCTATTCATCTTGGATGGGCATGGATCCCATGTCACTTTTGAAGCAATTCAATAAGCTAAAGTGTATGGGTTCGACATGATTACTTTACCTTCACAGAAATCTCATGCACTTCAACCTCTAGATGTGGCTTGCTTCAAGCCTTTCAAGATTGTTTTCAGAAAGGAAAAAAACACAACAATGGTTAGGAGGAACTATACAAAACTAGACAAAATAGCATTGATGGGTTGGGTAGACAAAGCCCTAGACCAAACATTTACAAAAAAAAAAATCATGTCAAGGTTTAAAGGTACATGGATTTGGCCATTGAACCTTAAAGCCATAAATCTAAAAACTAGCTTGAGTAATATATACACATTGTAGAATCAGACCAAGGAGGAAGAAGAGTCAGAATAAGAGGATGGTGAGTAGGAATGGGTAGAATGTATAGTTATAAAAGAGTTTATCAACATAGACTCCACAACAAAAGTTATAATTATTAGTTTATCTGAAGATCAACTTAGCTATTATGTGAACATGCCTAGAATTCCTACAATCATTAACCATGCATTTGAAAAACATGGTTGATAATTTGGAATAACCTTCATTGGATGAAGCTATAGAGTTCAAAAATCTTGAAAGCTCAACTCAAGTGGCATTGGCAGAATGTTTTCATAGTTTATTATCGTTGCCACATCTGCTTACAAAAAGGACCAATGGAAGAGAACCATTAATAGATTATTCTCAAAGTCATGTTGTGACTTCAAAAGAATATTTGAAGATTATATGACAAAACACCATGGATAGGGAGGCCACAAAACAAATTAGAGAAAACAGAAGGAAAGAAATACAAGAAAAACAAGCAAGAAAAACACTTACAATGTTGACTATAACTAAAAGATTGGCTGAAAAGGAACTTGTAAAACAACAAAGAGAAAGTTTCATTGCAACTTGGTCATTGTTAACAATGAAAGAGGTAGGAGACAAATTTCACCACAATTTCAAGGCATGTTTATGAGCTCACCATTGTGGACAGATGGGTGTGAATCTTGGTTCAATGACCCAAGTGCAGAAATAAGCTCAACAATAAACCATGGCTTGAATGTGAGCTAGAAACGAAGTTGCATCATCCTTACAACAATTTCAAACATACAACAACTAAAGTTAGAATGGGTGGGGAAGGTGGGGTATGTTGCTCAATGAAATAGAACAAGGTAGAATAAGGTGATAATGAACAATAAGGGGGTTGGATTGAGCATAAACAAAAGGATTAAGAGGAACATTTGTTGTTGAGGGTGAACAAGGGGAGGAGTAGGTGTTGAGGATCAGGAAGAAGGGAACGACAGCTATTGAAGATGACAAGGGAAGGAGAACTATTATTGAGGATTAAAAAGAAAATAACAACAATTATTGGGATGAATCCTTGGGGAGGTGAGCTATTGTTGAGGACCAAGGAAAAGAAAGTAACTATAATAGCAATTGTTAGGGATGAACAAGAAAAAAAAATATTGCTAAGGATCAAAAAGAAAAGAATTTAACAATTTCTAAGGATGAACAAGAAAAAAAATATTGCTAAGGATCAAGAAGAAGAAAATTTAACAGTTTCTAGGGATGAACAAGAACAAAAGCTACTATTGAAGATGAAGAAGAAAAGAATAACTGCAGTAACAACTATTGGGGATGAATAAGAAAAAAACTACTACTAAGGAAGAAGAAGATGAGAACAATTGTAGCAATAACATTAGCTACTAGGGATGAACAAGAAATAGAGCTACTATTGAAAACGAAGAAAAAAAAAACAACTGCTGTGAATGAAGAAAAAAAAGAACTACTACTGAAGATCAAGAAGAAGAAGCAATTGTAACAACAATAATAATTATTAAGGGATGAACAAGAAAAAGAAATACTACTAAGGATCCAGAAGAAGAAAACAACTATAACAATAATTATTATGGATGAACAAGAAAAAGAACTATTGTTGAGGACCAAGAATAAGAGAGTTAATATGGATAAATAAGAAAAATAAATACTATTGAGGATAAAAAAGAAGAGAGATTGGCGATTGCTACAATTGTTGGGGATGAAAAAAAGGAGGAGTAATTACTAATGGGATCAACAAATAAAGAGCAACAATTATTTGGGATGAACAAGGGGAAAAACAACTAGTATTGGGGATCAATAAGAGGAGAAAAATTGTTACTACAGAAAAATAATAAGGAAATCAAGAAGAGGAGAATAGTTGTTAATAAATACCAAGGATACTAAGAAAAGATTTAAAAAAAACAGTTGTTAGGAAATAACAAGATCAAGATGAATAGGAGGATGACAACAACAACAACAATTATTATGAAATGACAAGAAAAAGGATAAACAACAATTGTTGTTGAAAAGGAGGAAAATGAAGGATAACTACTAAAGAGTAGCATAAAAAGACCTTGGCACAAAGATGGTCAAGGGCTTAGGAATAGTGCAAGAGGACAAACACAAAGATGGTCAAGAGTTCGAGAGTAATATAAGAGGATATGCACAAAGGGTGTTAAGAACTAAGGATCAACAATGCAAAAGGACATGCACAAAAGGGGTCAAGAGTTGGTGAACAACACAAGACAAAGCTCAAGAATTGAAAAAAAACTTTTTGATCCAAATGTCACTACACTAAAATGTGTCTTAATTCACTTTGGGTTTCATTAGATTTTAAACGAATTTGGACATTTTTACCATAGTGAAATTGGTCAACCCCTTAATGAATAGGGACTAGTTGCTACGGACAATGAATTGTTTCACTAGTGAAAACAAGGTTACTCTCAAGTGAAATACACATTTACTAAGCCATTCACTTGTTAGTTAATTAACTAAGTAACATGAAAATCAATTAAATTTAAATTATTTAATATATAATATTATTGATCATTTCATGATTATCAGCTTATGAATTATTGACATGTGTCACTATCTAAGTTATATTAAAAACCTAACCTAATTACGTACGCCACATAATCAATTTAAGCACCCACTCTAAAGAACAAATTAAATAAAAAAATATTAAGTCAACTTGTCATTGTTGACCATGCACACACCACTTATGAAGTTTGATCCCTTGACCTTCAAAATGGGGGGACACACCCATACCATCAAACCACCCCACTTGTTGTGATAATATGTTATATTGCATTTTATTTATCAAACATTTCATTTTAAACATTACAAAAACATAAAATTTGAAAATTCATATTTTATTAAGATTTTGTTCAAATGAAATGATTCGAGTTTATTTTTAATAATGTACATAATTACATTTATTTCCTTTTGAAAGTGTAAAATCATTTGAACAAATTTTTAAAAAAATATCATTATCCAATAACATTTCAATGATCATTCTTTTGAAAAAGAACATGTTCAATAAATGGATAAGATTTTTGTTAGTATAATAATATTACATATGTTAGGCTACTTTCAACTATTATAGGGCTATTTTTCAATTATCTAAATTATTTAACCCTACATTATTTATTGTTATTTATGGTTATTCTAAAAAAAATTGGTTATTTCACCCTAAGCTATTTTTGGTTATTCGAAGTTATTTTTGGTTATTTTTGGCTATTTCACCCTAAGCTACTTTTGGTTATTCTAAATTATTTTTGGTTATTGAAGGTTGTTTCACCCTAAATGACGTGCTCTTGAGTTCCTTGATAAACTCAAATGTAAGTCTAAGGTGAAAACAACGGAAAAATAAGGAGTCGAAACACGTTTTTTAGCTTGCAACACTTTGGGGGTAGAGGGGTGTGCTAGAGCTTTGGGATGGGGACTAGGAAGAGTGATAAACATCAATTACTCACACGAACCTGCATAAACCAAATAACAAATTGGTTAGTGCGTAATTTGAACACTTTTGGTGCACGAACGAACCACAGGCAAACATGGACTCACAAGACTCACAAGACTCACCACGACTCAGACTTAAGGAAAGCCACCACCTTCCCCTTTATAATATACTTTGTGCTTGGCCATGAGGCCAACACCCAAATGGCACTTTGTCCCGGGACTCCCACTTGGTAGTATCGGGATAAAATGACATTTGGGTGCTAGCCCCGTGGCTAGGCACAAATAATACTATAAGGGGAAAGGTGGTGGCTTCCCCCAAATCCAAGTTGTGGTGAGTTTTATGAGTCCGTGTTTGTTCGTGGTTCGTTTATGCACCAAAAGTGCTCCAACTATGCACTAACCAACTTGTTTGATTTGTGCAGGTCCATGTGAGTAATTGAATTGCTTGTCACTCTTCCTCGTCCCCACTTCAGAGCTCTAACACATTTTTTTACCCCCAAAGTGCAATGAGCCAGAAAACATGCCCCAACTCATTATCTTTCCGCTATTTTCACATTTATACTCGAAGTTAAGTCTACTAAGGAGTTTAGGGGTGCATCAGAACGTTATTTCACCTTATGTTATTATTAGCAATTATAGGCTATCATAAGTTATTTCAATTTAAGTTTTTTTATCTATTGTAAATTATTTCACCTTAGATTATTTTTGACAATTTTAAAATATAGCTATTGGTGGCTATTAATGGCTATTGGTAATTATTCTATCAATGGCTATTAATTATTATTTTATTGGTGGTTATTCTATTAATGGCTATTAATAATTATTCTATTGGTGGTTATTAATGGTTATTATATTAGTGCATATTGATGGCTATTTTATTAATGGTTATTGGTGACTATTCTATTTGTGGTTATTATAGGTTCTATTATGATTATTAATGGCTATTATATTATAAGTTATTGTTGAATATTATATGTTATAATATCATAGGCTATTAGTAGTTATTTTCTTGTAAATTATTTTAAATTATTTTAAGTTATTATACTTAAGATAAAATAATTTATAATAACATAAAATATAATGACCTTGAATAATTTAACGTATAACTTGAAATAACAAAAATAAATTAAAAATAAAATAATTTAAGGTATAGCTTAAGGTTAGTTGAATAATTTAATTTAAAATAATTTAAAAGCATATAATAACTTATAATAAAGTAGGGTATAAGTTAGAATAACTAAACTAGCCTAAAATAATAGAGGGTATATCATAAAGTAACATATATAGGGTATTTAAAATAAGATAGAAATAAACCTATTTACTATAGTAAATTATAATAATGAATTATGTCAACTAGTAATGAAACACGATATTTACGTAATGATATTATAATGATATAACTTGAACTAGGGTGAAATCATTAAAATACAATGAACTTATTTCACTTTTAAAGTCCTATAGTGATTTAATCTAATGAATTGCACCCCATTTTTGTAATAGTGTGTTGAAAACATAATCACGAATGCATAGGCACTGCCAAAGGATAGAGGCACAAAAGATGCAACAAGAACATCACTAGCAACACTATAAAGAATAGAAGTGCAAGAAGCACAATGTTTTGATTGGAACTAGGGTAATTACGTGCAAAAAGCACAAGCCGAACATCACTAGCAATATTGTGAAAGAACACAAGCACAAGAAGTGAAATGTCCTTATTAGAACAAGCACAAGACAATGTGGGGAAATCAAACGTAGGTGTCTACACAAGTTCACAAACTCAAGAGGTGCCTCAAACTACGCCACCACCTACACATGTACGAAACACATGGCATTAAAGATGGTCAAAGGTGATGTATAGAATCGTAACAAAGAAACACGAACATTGAGGGAAAGAGATAAGCTAGTCACCATTGTCAAAAGAGCTTCGCGAGAAAATGCCTTTGAACTTGCAAATGAGATCCGAGAAAGAATGAGAATCATGGGCTTCTAAGTGTGGAGAGAGGAGAGGATAAGGGGAATTGGTTTGAAGGTTTTGGAGTGGCACCACAAAGGAGAGCAACTACCTAGTCCGGGTTTCTTAAACATTTAAGGTTTGATAACCTTTAAAGTTAGGTTTTTGCCCTTTTTTGAGGTTTCAATTTGAACCATTGATTAAAAAGGATGGGTTTTTTCAATGTTTGTGATCAGTTTGAGAATGTGCATGTTTGATGATAAGGTAGATTTTTGACAAGTGTCAATGTTAGAATGTTTGTTTATAAGATGTGCATTGTTTGAAGGTAGGGAGGCTTGCTGTTTGATGATTCTTGAATTTTTTTTCAATGATGCTGAGACCTTCCAAAGCCCATAACTTTTGCATTTTAAGTCCAGATTAGACGATCTAAAGCGCACTAGGTGCACCCAAATTTCCTCTACAATCCATCTTTGGACCTCAGATCCAACCAAAGTCTCATGAGATTGCCAACAGCTTCTTTGTCCTTAAAATGTACTATGACTGGCCTCTCTACCCTAAACTTGCTTACAATGAAAATTTTATGTTAAGTTAACATTCACTTAACACTAAACTATCACCTATTTAACATTGCATGCCACCTAGATTTTCATTTGACATTGACGTGACATGAAGTGTGAATGTAGCACAAATAATGTACACGAACAAGGCCAGATACTAGGGATACATAACATATCAATTACATTCCCTTGTTGTGAACTCCATATATATAGCTGCAAGATGGTTTTTTCATATACCCTCTATTTACCCACCTTCAAACAATTACTTGCATTTGGGTGAAGGTAAACCTCATGAGCAATCAGTACTGGGAATAACACTGCAAATGTGAATGCACCTCCTCTCAAACTATGACGTGGCGTGCTGGAGTGCAGCGGATGAAATGGTATCGAAGAATCTGAGGCGTCGGTTGTGAAAGACGACGGAGTTGAGGGAAAGATGTCCCTTGCGCTTCGCCTCGCTCCTACGTGTGCGGTGCGGGGACTAGAGAACGCGAGGCTTTGTTGGCATTTCCTGCCGGAGATTTTTTTGTTGCGACTGTCGTCGTCGAAGTCAGATCCGTGAAGAAAATGGCAGCAAGAAGATCGGTCGCTGTTCTCTTGAAGAGGTACGTCGTGTCTGCTGCCAAAAGCCCGGCGCAAACGAGATGCATTTCGAGCTCCAGCTCTCCCAGGCGGAAGGTGGCGGTGTTGGGAGCCGCAGGAGGAATTGGACAACCTCTAGGGCTTCTCATGAAGCTCAATCCCCTGGTGACCGATCTCTCTTTGTATGATATTGCGGGAACTCCTGGCGTCGCTGCCGATATCAGCCATGTCGACACTACCGCAACGGTGAGTATTATCTTTCTCGCGCAGTGTTTATATATCTCCGGCCTTCTTTCTCTTTTGTAATCCTTCTTTCCTTGACGGCAAATCGGATCCCTCCTTAGCAGAGATCGGCAGCTGCCGATCCTGTTTTTCCTTCTCATGGCCATTCCTCATTGTGTGTTCAGTCTTTCGGTCATCGGTTAGGTTACTCGGAGCTTTGTGGTTACACGGCGTAATGCGCTAGATGAGATGCAGACAGTGGAGAATTGTACTTAATACTAAGCCTGTTTGAAGTAAGCTCTAAGAGTGGTCCGCATTGAGAAAGACTTATGGAATATAATTTAGGGCTTTGATATCCTTCATTCTTGCTGATGCATCAAGGTGAGGAAGTAACGTCTGAATTGCATCTCTGAATTTTGAACCTCTGTCTCTGACTAGCAGAAGTGTCAACAGCATAGATAAAGAGCAAATCCTGTCAGGAACTCTTGTATCTTGTGCAGAACCTGTTTGCATGTCTCGTCCTGGGCATTGAGTAGGTTCAGCTTCCCAACTGCCACTTTGTTCAGAACATGAATATGACTTCTGCTCCTGGACATTTACACATGATTAATTTAAACACTACATACACAGTCATTCTTAGTAGACAATTCTGGTTTTTCAGGTGGAGGGGTTTGCTGGTGAGGCAGATCTAGCAAAGGCTTTGAAAGGGTGTGACCTGGTCATAATCCCTGCTGGAGTGCCACGCAAACCTGGCATGACTCGTGATGATCTGTTCAAGATCAATGCTGGAATTGTGAAGGGCCTTTGCACTGCCATTGCTGAACACTGTCCAGAGGTATGTTTTACCCTATCACTGTGGCTCTATCATAACAGATGGTAGTATACTGAAATCAATCATTAGTGGTCATGGCACACTTAAACCTCTTGAAGAGGTCAGAGGTTCAAGGTTTTGCCTTTGGTGGATTTAGGTCTCAAGTATGGGATCAGGAAGCATTAGGTGGATTCCAGTGAAGGTGTGTACTCACTAGTAGTTGTGCTCACAAGTAACTATGCACCTGCTAGGATGATCTTCTGAGCTTTTAACCTGAAACTTATATAAATTCTGTCATCAATCACTTTGGCCATAAAGATTCCATTATGGCCAGGGGAATCTGATTCTAGTAATGGAAAATTTGGATCAACTGTGATGCAGGCACTGGTAAACATGATCAGTAATCCTGTGAACTCAACTGTGCCAATAGCTGCTGAAGTCTTCAAGCTGCACGGCACTTATGACTCGAGGAAGCTCTTTGGTGTAACTACCTTGGATGTAGTACGAGCAAGGACCTTCTATTCAGTATTGAAAGGACTACCAGTGCGAGGTATGTGCTTTACTCTCCTAGTTTTTGTTTGAGAGTCCTCTCACTGCTGAATGTAAGGAAGGGTAATAGAATGTTATTCTCAGTTGAAATGTCATATTGAACAATTAGGTTGCAGTAGCTATTGAAGCTGTAGTGAGCTGGCGAGGCAGGTTTTTGCAAACCTCATTGTAAATTTAACTGACTTGGTTCATTGCCTTTTAACTTCATATATTACTGGACAAGAAAATGGTGTCAATAGTTATTCAATGGTTTCAACATACTTCTGCATGGGGATTATGCAGAGGTGAATGTCCCTGTTGTGGGTGGCCATGCTGGAATCACCATTCTTCCTCTTTTCTCTCAGGTAACATGCTGGCATTTAATCTACCATGTCTGGATGAAGAGTGCATTGTGTCAGTTGCAGAGAATGTGTGCCGGCATTGTCTTGACATTGACATATTATCTTCCACTTACAGACACCAAGGTTGTGTGAGGGTGATAGTTCTGATCAAATTGTCTAATAGCATGACTTCATTTTTTGCAACCAACTTCTGATTACTGCTTCTCTAGCTGTTAAAGCTGTTGCCTGGTTCTTCTCATTACCTAGTGCTGGTTGAGTCCGGCATGAAGTTGAGTATATAAATGTCAACATTGTTTCCTCTTGACGATGCATTGGAAACCCTGAAGATGGCACCTTACAAGCAGCACCCAGACACTTTTTAGATCCAAGGGTGCTAGAAATATGCATAAGTGGTGGCAGCACATAGTGGTTGTTGGCAAGCACTATTCTTTGGAAGACCATTTGTTTGGTTAGGAGGGTGCTGACCACCTTATTTCAGAAAATGCCTAGGCATTCATGACATACTGGAACTTGCTATGTATGATGATGAAGGCTGTTACCCAAGAGCTAGCTAAATAATGTGCTTATTTTAAGCTTCCTCTGCAGGTTATGGAGCAGGGTAGCTTTTTAGTTGGAAGTTCATCTTGCCTCTTGCTTCATTCTTCTGTCAATACTTAATAGGGATTATGCATCTATGGTCACTGCAGGCCTCTCCAAAGGTTCAATTGACAGATGATGAGATTGAAGCACTTACCAAGCGCACACAAGATGGTGGTACTGAAGTTGTGCAGGCAAAGGCTGGTAAAGGGTCTGCTACTCTATCTATGGCGTAAGTGCCCTGTTCCTTGATTCTTCTCAAGTTTCTTCCCTTTTATGTTCTTGATTGGCTCTATTTCAAGTTCTGGTGCATTTGACAAATAAAACCTCAGGAACATGTCAGACCAGTTTGGTTTGATTCTATTGTGACACTGTTTTTTAAATAGACCTGAAAAAATATTTTACTTCATCTTTTGGTGGAGCTGCTCATCATGAAAAGGTGATTTTGTAGATTGTTTATAAAAGTTAAATCTGTCAGGTGAAGAACCAGCTTAGAGTAAGTGGGTTTGGGAATGGTGTAGCTATGCTGGAGCTCTTTTTGCGGAAGCCTGTCTCAAGGGCCTAAATGGTGTGGAGAATATCCAGTGCAGCTATGTGGCATCTGATATTACTAATCTGCCTTTCTTCTCATCAAAGGTGTCACCTTTCTCTCCTACTTGCAGCCACATGGCTAAGAGGTTTTTTGATTATGTGAATTGTATTGTTCTATTTACTAGCCATGTGTATCAAGATAGCCAGATTTTGATTACAATTCAATGCAAATTTTATGTTTATTTGGTTTAATCTTGTATTCCTCTATCATTGGTCATTTGCTCGTGGCTGATTTTGGTTTGCTTTAGATGTGTATGTGGAGTATCTTACTTAGATTTACATTATTCTCCAAGTGAATTGGTAAAATCAAATAGAGAAAACTTTCACATCCAAACTGGAGATGGCCATTTTTCACCCCATCGAGATCTCTTTTTGCAGTTTCTTGAGGGCAAACATTTTGGTTGGCAGGTGCGGTTAGGGAGAAATGGAGTTGAGGAGGTGCTAGAGTTGGGCAGTCTTTCTGACTATGAACAGAAAGGCCTTGAGGCCTTGAAGGAGGAATTGCAGTCTTCAATACAGAAGGGATTGGATTTTGTCAAGCCACAACACACTTGAATAAGTCTTTTCCAACGGCTTATTACAAACCAGGTACCTCCTAATGCAATTAGGTTTGAGAAAAAATTGGAAGTGGGACAGTCATCTCTACAGCACTCTCTCATCCTCTGGTGTGGACCTAGATCCTGGATCCTATCAGGCCTTGTGCTATGTAATAAGATTTCTTGGAAATATGGAGCGCCAGTGTACACTGCCTGGCTCTTGGTGGCAACCCAACTCAAATGTGTTACTGGATGTTGAGAGCTTTAGTTTTGTCACCATGATATTGAATACTGAGATGGTATTTCTGAATACACAGTTGGAGTATTACCTGACATTTTTCCAGTTTTGTTAGGCACTTTACATCTAACATTATATTTGTTTACACAGTCCTTATTTCATTTGTGTATATATGTTATTAGGTGGAGTTAACTATCTACCAAATGCTAAAGATGGTTATGAAGTTTAACCTGAGTTTTTTGCTCTGATTTTTGTATAAGGTTCTAATTTGGCAACTCATTTTGAGAATTGTGAATTCCAGAAATCAAGTTACATAATAGCTGAAGTGGACAATGCTATTCTGATATTGGTATTGGTGAGCCAGTGCAATTTTTAACATAAACTTCAAAGATGCATTGTTAAGATGTAGATTGAACTATCAACTGTATCAGTGAATCACCTTACATTGTTCTAGATTGCATAAGACGAGTGTCACATTTGATTTATGACATAATAGAAAGGACCATCTGTTTGAAGCCCGTCATGACTCAGTTGTGGATGAAACCCCAACTGAGTAGATCTGGGGTTTCACCTCAATGAACTGTCCTGTAAAGGATAGGTCCTGTAGGTAGCTCTATACAGGTAGGTATGGTTATAGGTGGATACTAGGTGAATAGATGCATTTAGATGGTTAATACACAGGTAATAGGCTTGTGAGTTGTTGAACCTCAACTGAGTTGACATTGGCTTTCACCTTGATAACCTTGTGTATATTATTGGTGTGATATGTAGTAGGAATGGATGTAGATGTTTACACATAAGTAAAGGCTTGTGTGTTGTTAGTAGGGAGGTAGGTAAAAGCAACAACTGATCTAATTTAACCATCGTGGTTAGCTAGGTAATTGGAACCCAATGGAAAAGTGTTTCTTGTCCATCTGCCATGCATCATCCCTCATGGTGCATCCATGGCTGCTGGTTCACTGTTCACTTTGGGTCCACATTGTACCCAGTACATTATTCAACATGAACTCAAAATTGAGACCTAAAAATTATTTTGAAATGTACTTTGACATGAAAATGCTATTCAAATTAGCACAAGTAATGTCTTGTTCACCTTGATCAGCTCTACTGTGTTAGCTGGGAAATGCTGGCATGCACATCATGGCTCAGTGGTGTTTTTGTGATGAGTTTTTTGCTATCTTTGGACTTTTTGAAGAAAAAATTGGGAAAATGGCTCACTTGTCTTTTTTGTGTGATGAATTTTTGCCTTGTACCAATTTTACACAAGTCTCTTCATACTACAAGCATATTACCTTGGGTCCATACTGGGCTGTCTAAGGCTAGTATTGCCTCAGCTAGAACCATTGAGAATGACCTCACATTAGAAACGGTTTCAGTACTTACCACATACTTGACCCTTACCTACTGGCCCTTTCTTTGGGAAAAGAAAATTGCACCACATTGGATATGTTGTCCCCCCATTGCAGTAGTTATGAGTGCTTGAGATAACATATCAAATATGTGTTTGCAATAGTATAGCAGATACATCTTTTGGTTAGAATTTGTGTTTGCAATAATATAGCAAGTTCATCTTTTGGTTTGAGAATTCATTAGGACAAAAAGGACCCTTTTCTCAACATTGGTATTAAAGTGTGTTTGAAAAGCTGAAGAAGTTGCTAGTGGGAAAAATATCAAGCTAATAGATGATGATTACATAGGAGAGAGCAAATTAAGGGTTTAGATCAATGTTGGGTGGGTATTATATCTCACATGATATCCCTAGGGTTTTGGGCAGGTTCTTACATTGAAATTGATGGTTCTCATCCCTTGTGAAAAGTTAGAAGTGTTGGTCCTTTGGCAAGAGAGAACCGATTAAAACGGTGTTGGTCCTTCGGCAAGAGAAAACCGCGTAAAATGATAATTGTTTTGACCTTGAACCTCAAGTAGGGCAAAAAGTTAACCTTGAATTTGATTATCAAAGTTAAGGGTCTGGCCCAGGTTTAGAGTAAAAAGTTAACCTTGGCTTTAGTTCTCGAGGTTACAAGTCTAGGTTCTCTATTGTTTGCATTCTTTCTCTTGCTTTTCATGGTATCCTCTTCTTGTTTTTTGTCTCTTGTGATATTTGAGCATTGCAATTGTTGGGAATTTAAAGAACATTTTCCCCATCGGTCGCCATGTAGTTCACATAATATATATTTTATAGTTTTTCAAGGTGGTTTAGAAATTATATGTGAGGATGGCATGTGGCATATTGATCGGTGCCCACTTAATTTCGTAATGAAATGTTTTGCATTGCAAAAAAATACAAGTGCCAAGTGTGTATCCAAAATCACTTCACAAAAAACAACAATTGGGACTCCAACTCCATATTATTCTAATTTATGAGTTTAATTTTAAACTAGAACTTTGGAGCATCATAAACACATTTCAATCTTGATGACTTAAGTTGTTGTGTGGGTGGGTTTGCACAAAATTTTGTTGCTGCTAAGTTGCAAGTTTCAATTATATGGTTGTTTGACACAGTGTCGACCTAACTCAAAAGGAGGTGTCGTGTCTCAAAAAAGTTTGGGTTTCTCTTTTATTCTAAACACAAGAATAATCCTCAAAATCTATTTGGAGGTGAGCCTTCTATTACAAACAATTGCCAAGTGCCTGCACACACATAATTTCAATAGGCCTACAAATGCAACCAATTGGCCTACATCTTGTTGGGCTGAAAAGGTGAGATAATTTTTAGTGTTCAATTTAAAACAATAGTACACCAATAACTAAGAGGCTAGTAAATTGTTTATCCTAGTAACTATTGTGCCCCTATAAATGTCCAACCATCAAGGAATGGATGAATATATAACATATTTTCCAAGCACAAACATTATGATGTGATAATATGACATAGTATGGATTTAGTAATTCAATTTTGGACTATATTATAGTTTCATCATACTTGAAAAAATAATATATTTTAGTTGTGATGAATGCTTTGAAGGCGGTGCATTTAAGTTCTACAACAAGATTTGGTGACATTGTGAACCTTTGTGTTACATTTGTGATCAAATTCATTTGTTTATAATGTTTAACCCAATCTAGAGTTTTCATTTTTCAAAACCTTCCCACATTAACATTTCAAATCAAAAACACCATTTGAACAAATAAATACAACCATTGGTAGAATAGTTTGTGTTTTCATGTTGAACCTTTGTCCACGTGCCAAAATACTTATGGCTTTGTCAAAAGAATATTTTGTCATGTCACAAAAAGAAAATCCACATGGCATGAAAATATTTCAATAATATTCAATGATATGACATGGAATATATTCAAAAGATTCTTTCTTGCTCCCTTAAACTTGCTCACCCACTCACATGTTCACCATTTGCTATTTGTTGTTCACCTACTAACATTGTTGGAATGCACACAAGAATTACTTGAAAAGTTGTATTTTGTGGCATCTTTGGCAAGGCCCAACAATATTTTAACACAAATGTTTTTAAAATAGCAAAAACTCAAACATTTTAAGAGCATGGGATGCAAGGAACCAACCACATCACCTTGTCCATAAGCATTGCATTAACATTTGCATCATTTTGATTCATGACTTCCACCAATGGAGTAGGTGCACAAGCAACTTGAACCATATTTCTTTTCCATACAACTTTGAAGGTGAAATTTTTGCAACCTTTGCAACTTCCTTTTAGACAAAGACAAAATAAAACAAATCTTTAATTGATTGATTGTTGCATTTAATATTTTTTCATCCATAATCAATTGCAAGCCTACAAGTTATTAGGTGTGTTAAAAACATTTCATCATTCATGAAAAACCATGTGTGCAACAAATGCAAACAATTGAATATGAACCTACAATGCATGTTAGATTCAATATGTCTTGAAAACAACACAAGGCCCTCCATTGAAAAGTAGTTCACCAAAAACATAATGTCTTTCACAACGACACAAGTTGCCCTCCAATTCATCACACTCACACACACTAAGATCATCTTCCACATCACAATATCCTTCTCCATCTTCCCAGATAATCTCCTCTTCCCTTATTTTCATTATTTGGAACTTTGGAATATGCAAAAGGTGAAGGGGATGTTTCACCTTTTGTCCTTCACAACAAACATAAATGCCATGACTAACCTAATCCAAATGTCAATCACCAAACCTCAACATTGAAACATGGGATTATGTTTGGCTAGGTTGAAACCCACATCAAATCAAGACACTTGATATGCCATCATAACACGTGTATCAACTAATCCCTTCAAAGATTATGATAGATATTTTCAATCCTTGAAGGAACACAAGAGCCGTTTGGTTTCACTTTTGTGAATGTCATGTTATAGATAGAAATATTAAACCAGTGCCACATTTCTTATATGTGATACCCATCCTTTACTTTTTTAAGGCTTTTTTTAGGTCTTGGACAACCTTCAAATTACTGAACTTTAACTATCTATGTTGTCCGTTATGATCACAAAATTAAAGGGCATGATGACTTTTTGTTGTACACTATGGAATTGTCAATTTAGTATTAGAAACAAAGGAATTTATTAATGCTTTGTAATCTTTTGTCAAGCTCACTAACAACTTCTTTGAAGTAAACTCTTGTGTTTACTTTTACATTAACATTCAGTTTTTGCATTACAAGTAATACAAAACACTTGTATAGCAATGACACATTGAAACAAATATATGAAACCAATGGCACATTTCTTATATATGATGCCCATCTTCTACTTTTCTTAAGGGTTTGTTTAGGTCTTTTACAACCTTCAAATTAGTAAAAGGCTAATCTCAACTCATATCACATTTTTAAAACGTCAAGCATATGTTCTTCAAATAAAGACATGTCTCTTATTCATTTCAAGGTACAAACTTAAAGGTTCAAAAATGGACTTTATTATTTGTTCTTCTTTCCAATTTGGAGATAATTGTTCCACATGCCAAACACTAAAATAACTATACAAATTTTTGATTTCAAATAAACTTTACTTATTTTCACTTTCCTTCAAAATTAAATATTTTAACTACATCTTCACCTAGGATCAGGAATTATATTGTATTTTAGTAGCATGCTGCAACTCACTGTTTTACCCTACTATCTAAATCTAACGATTTCAAAAAAACAATTCCTCAAAATCAGATGTTTTTCTGACCATTTTCTTCAAAAAGAACCTTTGTATGAATCACATTAATTTATTTATTTTGGGTCAAAAACACACCATGGTTGTAGCTTATTTTGATCTGAAGGTTCGTTCTCTAATGACATCATTAAAAACTGCAGTCAATATCGCTTAATATTGTTTTGACTTCAAATTAGCATGGAAAAAAAAACTTGCAAAGATCATTTTACAAATTCAGCCGAGAATGAATTATTTCCTCAAATGTTACCACTTCACCAAGAAATAGCCACTAGCCAAAGAGCCCTTCCCCTCCCACCAAGGGGGGCCTCTGTGCCTCGTTCCAGTTCCAAAAAAATGGAACCCTGGGTCCGGAGAAAAATAATTTAGGTCCCAGTTCTGGAAATCAGACCCGGATAACCCAACAGTCAACTACCAGTTAACCCTAGGTTCCATAATTTAGGTCCCAGTTCTGGAAATCAGACCCGGATAACCCAACAGTCAACTACCAGTTAACCCTAGGTTCCATACAATTTTCCCACTAAAAAATATTATTAAAAAAATTCCAGTTCCTGTTCTAGAACTGAGTCCCGGTTTGGTTCCAGTTCCAGAACCGGATCCAGTTTTAAAACCTAATTCTGGTTATGGTTCCAGAAATCAGACCCAGTTCTAGTCCAGCTTTTACTAGTCGGAACCAGAACCGGTAGTTTTAACCGGCCCAACAATGGTCCTTGCGATACTAGAAGCACTCTGCTGATATCCGTACATCACGGGTAAAAGCGGGTTCCAAAAATGCCACATGACCGGCCAGGAAGGAATGGTTGAAATTTGCATTTAGGCCAGAACAAGGAGCTCAGGAGTGCGCTTTGTAGAGAAAGGTCGCGGGGGTGTGGCCATCGCCCGCGCTTCCCTCTTCTTGTCGACCGCTGCTCCTCAATTAGGCTCCAAATTCAGAGACTTTGATGTTCACCGGCTTCATCCTCAAGAGAGAGTGATGGTGGGCAGGCATTCGGGCGGCTGTAAATTGTCTGCTCCATCGTCGTGTCAAAAAATCCGCGGTGAAGAGAAATTCGGGCCGATGTGATTGATTTCCGTCCTCGTAGAGAACGACACAGAGATGGCAACGCTCCAGCAGGCTTGTTTCCTAGTAATCTCTCAAGTTTTCTCTGACAATCGTCGTCGACGGCTGTCGGTAAGATCTTCGGTTATCCGATGTTCGCTACTTCGAACTCTTGCGGCTGGTTTTGAGTTAACAGATTGTGTGGACAGGTTGCCGGCGATGATCCTTGGAAGCCGATGTTGTTGTTGTTGTTGTTGGGAGTATCCCTGTTTGCGAAGGAGGCGACTTTCGGGGAGGGTTTGCGTGAACCACAGGAGGACGTGGAGAGCAGTAGTAGATGCGAGTATTGGTGGAGAGTACGGCGAGCGTTGGAGCGACTCGATTGCCATCACGACAACGGCCGCTGTGGCAACGACATTGGCAATCACTACGAATGAAGACGGAGCCACGGTTCCCACCCCTCTTCCTCTGTCACTAGAAGAAGTACAATCCAGACCTCTTCTTGGAAGCTGGAAACCACCACGTTACTTGTGGCGAGCTTTAGCGGCATTCATTATTGCAGGCCAGGTTAGCTTTTGCTTCTTCCTTATCTCTCCGCCCTACTCACCGATCTCAGGAACAATTTTCCATCTTCTTTTTGCAACATAAGTCTATGCAGAGGTTCTCTGCATTGAAATCACCTTGAGAGGTTAGAATGGCTGGTCTCTCAAGGTCATCCATTTGATGGTAGCCAAGGTAATGTGGTTTCTTTGGAACACCTTTCCTTCCAGTTGCAACACAAAATTCCTGAGTTGGAGAGGTTGAATTGGAGAGAACTAGAGATGCTAACTATTGCTGGTCAATTGCAGGTAATAATAAGATCCATTACAGGCAGGGTTCATGTCCGGAACACCTTACAGCAGCTTGAGCTTATTGGACCACGATTGCTTGGTGTCAGCCTCCTCACAGCTTCATTTGTTGGGATGGTTTTTACAATACAGGTACATTGCACTTTGTTCCATGCTTTTGTTCATTCAATAGGTAAAACTTGTACTTGTTGGTGACTTCCTGCAAATAATTAGCTTTGGGTAAACTAGCTGGCCACAAGGAGGCATGAGAGGGAAAGGAGAAAAATGACATCATGTCTGCCAAGAAGCATGAGCATGTGTTTTTCACTTAACAGTGGCTACTTCCATTCTGAATGAAAACATTTTCTACTCTTACTCTGGTGGACATTGTGGTTGCTGAAAACTTCCACAAGGATTCAGAAGTGCCTCAAGTCTGACCTTTGGGTTTACTCATAGACCCACTTTAGCACTAGGATAACAGCCAGGAGCCATTACTCACTGGGCTATTGATGCAAACCTAGTGGAGAGATGAACATTGGGAAATCCAGGTAAGCTGAAATTCACATTTCAGGTTGCCCTCAATAAATTCTTGCAATTGGAATTTGCACTTCCTGTTTCCAGCGAAATGGACCATCACAGCTAAGTTCAGATAATTTTTTAACCAGCAGTGTTCAAGAAACCAAATCTTTTCCTGGATCCAGTCTCAGTGCAAAACATGAGATTTTGATGCCTGGCAGTTGCATCCATCTTGCAATAAATAAATACAAATATTCAATAATGGCTGAACATTCTGGAGGTTTGTCTTACAGTTTGTGCGAGAGTTTGCAAGGCTGGGGCTGACAAGGTCTGTTGGAGGTGTGCTGTCTCTGGCTCTGGCAAGAGAGCTTTCCCCTGTAGTGACTGCCATCATCATGGCTGGCAGAGTTGGCAGTGCATTTGCTGCAGAGCTTGGCACTATGCAGGTACCTAGTGCATTTTTATTGTCTTCATGGAACAATTGGTGCAAAGTTGTAGTAATTTGTTGTTTTCTTTGGATGCTCCTATTACCAAGGGGTTTACACAGTATACGGGTTGTTGGGGCTCCTTCTTTGGCTTCTTCTTCTATGGTTTTAGAGGACATTTTTCTTGTCTTAAGATAAAGAATTCTGCAATGGACTGCTTATTTTCAACTTGGGAGTTGACATGCCCAAGTTTTCTGCACTAAGATTAGGAGGCCAAACTCTATCTAGGCTTTTGGAATAAGTTTCATCTCTCTCTCTAATCTTCCCTCAACCTCCAATCTACTTGCTGATCTACACTAGTTTTATGAAGGCACTTTGGAGAAGGAATGAACAAGCTGTGGATTTCACCAGGGAGATGCAGTGCCTCTGCTAGTGAGAACAACTAGAGAGCATATGAATTCTCCTTGGGCAACCTCATGGAGTTGGGAAATCAAGTGTCCTTCTTCTCAGTCTGCATTCTGCATTTTTAGGTGAGGCATCCATGGCAAATGCCTGTTTTGGGATGGCCTCTTGTTGGCTGAAGAGTTTGAATATTTCACTCGTCACAAACTGTGTTACCTGGCTTAGGCATTTTGGTTAGGATAGAGCACTTTTGGTTCCAGGATGATTTATGCTATTCTACTCTCTGGTCTGTTGACTCTTGGAGTGTCCCTGAACACCAATCATGTTTCTTTTCTTCTTGCTTTCTGGTTCTGTTTTGGTTGCTGTGTTGTCAGTGTTTGCTTTACACATTTTAGAACTGAAGCTGACTCTTTTCTGTTTGCATCCAGGTGTCAGAGCAGACAGATACTTTGCGAGTCCTAAGAACAGATCCTGTGGATTACCTGGTGACTCCTAGGGTGATTGCATCCTGTATCTCTTTGCCCATTTTGACTGTCATGTGCTTCTCAGTAGCCATGGCTGCAAGTGTGCTGCTTGCAGATGCAGTGTACAATGTGAGCTCCAACATCATCTTGGAGTCAGCAGCTAGGGCTCTGCAACCCTGGGATCTTATCAGCACTATGATAAAATCAGTTGTGTTTGGGGGTATCATCTCTGTTGTCAGCTGTACATGGGGTATCACTACCCTAGGGGGTGCAAAGGGTGTTGGAGAATCGACCACTTCAGCTGTTGTCATTTCTTTGGTGTGCATCTTCATAGCTGACTTCATACTTTCTTGGCTCTTCTTCCAAGGAGCTGGAGATGCATTGAAGGCTGCCATGGGCTAAACTTTTGCTTAGGTACTCAATTTACTATTCCTCAATTCCATTTCTTGTTGTGCTCTCAACTTTGAAATGTTGGTGTTCCAAAGTTGAAAAGTACCAAGTCTGACAGTTGTGCAGTAAAGAAAGCCACAAAAGTCCAGGCTCAAGTACATAACATTGGTCCCTTCACTTTCTTTGTCTTGCTCTTCCTCTCTCTCACCCTTTGTCTTCTGCTCCATTTTTGTGCTATGGCATACAAAACTAGAGCAGAAGGTATGGAGTCAACAACACCTTTGAATGCACTAACACAGTTATTGTGCAAATGTATTTTGGCATTTAAATGGCTGGGAGTTGGCATTCACATACCAGTGATGTTCTGCCAGCACACTCCTTTGGACATTGCTACATGATTTTTAGGTTTGAGTACAGGCCATGACATTTTGAGGCTGCATGTTGCTGCTTATGTGAAGCTTTAAGATGATCAAACCTACCAGGCCATGCAGGGGAAGATTGTAGTTTTCCATCAAGAGATCAGGATTAGAAAGAGGTTCCATATGCAGTGTTTTTAGCAGACCAATTCATGAATCATTGAGGGATTAGGACTCCAATTTCCCTCTGCATTTTTGAGCTTTTGAAGTTAAAAGAGAAGATCCACCCCCATCTAGTATGTGGGGCTCTAGCAGAGTTTTTTCTTAAATAAAGTGTTGTGATGTAGCCAAACTTCACAGGAAGATTTAGCCAAATTTGGCTATAAACCAGATGCGAAAGTAGAAATATCTAATAATTCTTTTAGATTTTTTCTCTACCTGTTAGAAGTTAGAACCTGGTGTAGAGTTCAGTTGATTTTTTTATTATAAAATTTGCAATCTGGCGAATTAAGGTCATTTCTTTCACAAAATTCGTTTGTAAGTGTTGGAGTCATATTTTTTAGGTTGAAAAAAATGGAAAAATGCACTAAAAAACACAGGCCTCTACTAATGCCTATGTGTCCAATAAGTGCAGAATAGTGTGCACGTTGTATGCTGCTCCGCATACCAAAATGAAATTCTGGACGATTAGAGCGAGGATTAGATGAATGTCACTCACTATAGGGATCAATCATTGTGATTGGGCAGTCAAAGCCAATTATATTTCTTTACTGGCCATTTGGAAAAGTATTGAATCCTATGCTATATTTTTACTTTTAGAAAGCACTAAATCGTGTGCATATTTTATAGGTGCAAGTTCAGTTTCACATTATTTAAAAGAGTTATCGGTAAAGTCACCCTATCTTAACCAAGTATTTGGGCCTGCTTTCACCCCCTATCCTATCTTTCAGTGGTATCCGCAAAGTAAGGAAATTTTATTGAATCTCAGTATGAAATGCTGAAACTCAGCATTTAATTCACAAGGTTTGAGAGTAATTATAGCGGGCGTATAAATATATGTAAGAGCAGTGGAGGCACTCAGGAAAAAGGAAAGACAGGATGCAACTCAGTTTACAACCAAAATTGGTGGAAAAACTAGTTTGGGTCGTAGTTATTTTGTTTTGTAAAATTTTCATTCCCAGTCACATGTTTGATGCCCTATTAAGCCGAAACTGGCCGTTCTCGCCCCCTAATCGCCTGACTTTATGGATCACTCTAATGCCCAAGTTTCATTCAATCATTGCCTAGAGGCCAACTGGTGCACTTGCTCTTCGACATATGGAACAAGATCACCCACAATGATAGTTGACCAAAATTTTGTGATGTACCCAAAAGATCAAAGATCTGAAAAACTCAATTTTCAACGACCAAATCTTGCATGGCATTTACAAACCACTTTGATCTTCTAGGCTCCAAAGTGCAGAGGCATTTTAATGAGGAAAATACTTTTGGTGTTCAAGATTGAAAGGCCGTTGGGTTTTAGTCATATGATTTTTACTTTATGGATTTACCCCAAGGTAATTGTGGTTTAATCTTATGATTTGTCCACATAGTGCACATTGCACAATTACACTCACCTTTATACTATGCCTTCTATTTACCAATCATTGAGTCATTTTCCACTTTTGAACATTTTTACACCCCCTTTCAAAAGGAGGGTTTCAATTGATACAAAACTTGTTTCATTGGATGCTAAAAAATCATATTCCCAACAATGTTCAGTTCTACTTTTTGCCAATGCTAATGCCCATTTCTCATATTGAAGACACACATAATCATTTCAATTTGGGATTTCTAATATAAATTGGAATAAGTTTCAATTTGGTTACCTATGTGAATTTGACTTCAATTCTATTACCTATTCTAGAGATGGGTGTAGAGGTGGAATTGTGACCCTCCAGTTGTTTGAGCATTTCATGAAAAACATATTGATACTGGACAAGGGTCAGAGTTAACTGAACAGCTAGCAGACCACCATCCATTGGAATCCTGTTATGATTCAGTGGCAGATGAACCCAACTGAGTTCACCTGAACTCAGTTGGGTTTCACCTGGGTAACCTATCCTTTAAAAGGATAGGTCAGGTAGATAGGATAATACATGGTTACTAGGTAAGTACGTAGATGCATGAAGACTGTCAATACATAGGTAAAGATTAAAAGGTTGTTAGTAAATAGTCAGTAGAAACAGAAATTGAGCTAACCACTGTGGTTAGCTAGAGATATGGAACCCAATGAAAAAGTGTTTCCTGTCCACCTACCATCCATCTCATAGTGCACTCGTGGCTGTTGGTTCATTGCAGCCCAGGACAGGCTACAACAGATCAGTTCCTATAACTGCACCTCTCACAGGGGTCAGAGTTAACCAGCACTCACCAGCAGACCATCAATTGCATACAGTGTGTTATGAGCAGTGTAGGGGTGGGTATCAGGAACTGCTCCAAACCCTGTTGGGTGTGGATCCGGGTATCGGAGTTGATAACCACAGCAACCGCACTAACTGTGAGCTTAACCACAGTGAATTGGCTAGGGAAATTGAACTCAATTGAAAAGTATTTCCCGTCCACCTAACATTCATCCTTTGGGATGGTGCTGCTGCTGGGTGCTGCTTTGCTCTGGCCACTTATGTGCTGCTATTTGCAGCAAGTAACGGACCTGTTGCAGTTGGCACCAATTATAACGGTCTATAAGCGGCTAGGTTATAATAAGCTGCATGACTTTACGGGCTATATGGTAGGTCCCCCATGTGCAGGGAAATTCAAAAAATTCAAATTCAAGAGCCCCCAAAAATGCCTCCCTCCGCTACTCCACTTCCCCTTCCAATGGTGGGGTGTGTGTAATGCACAATGTAGCTTAAGGCTATATATACATATCTTTTCAAATTGAGTGTCTTACTAGTTCTCCTTCCACTGCTTTTCATATTTGAAACTTGCAAAAACCTCTCATATATTAGAGATATCCGTAATGTTAAGAAAAGACAGCACCAGTATCCTGAGTTTGGTTATACACAGGGTGGGATTAAAAAAAAACCTGCAAAAAAGTATATTCGCATTCAAGGGGGGTTGAAACTCAGAAAACCATCAATTTTGATGGTTCCTGAGTTTCACCCTGTCTTTCTTTTTTCCTGAGCGTCTCCACTTCTCCTACTACAATTCCTCTCGAACCTTGTGCATTAAATGCTGAGATTCAGCATTTCGTACTGAGTTTCAGCATTTCATACTGAGATTTAATAAAATTTCATTACTTTACAGACACCACTAAGAGAGTGGTTAGGGGGTGAAAGGAGGCCCAAAGACAGGGTGAATTTGCGGAAGTCTCTGTTGTTTAAGCTTATAACCAAATTTGGCCGAATCTTCTTATGGCTGATGGTCACCTTGACAGCATCACAAAAGTTTCTATTACCCGTTGGTTTAGAGTTCGGGGTTAAGTGATCTTTTATTCATTTGACTATTCTGCATTGATATATGCCTGTTGAAGTGTTAGTGCAGACAAGTGTTTTGGACAGTGCAGCTTTTGCACGTCTGTTGATGATGTCTGAACTCTGAACACTCTTTTATTCCATTGGCGGGGTGGGGGGGGAATGGCCAGAGTGAATCAGCAGCACCCACTAGCACATGATGCAAGATGGATGGTTTGTGGACAGGATAACACTTTTTCATTGTGTTCCTGTCCCAGAGCTAACTAGAGTGGTTAGTTATGTACTAACCATGCACATGTACCTACCTACCTCGTAGCCAGCAAGTGCCTTACATACTTAGTTACCTACATGGTAACCTTTTAAATTCATTACCTTCTTACCTATGTTACTTATTTTCCAAAACTATTTTTTGAGAGAAAACTTGGACCAATTTGTGTTTTTCCAGTATAAAATGTGTATTCTCAGCCAAAGAAAATCGCCACTTTTTGCAAGATGAAAAATTTGAAGTAAAAAAATTAACTTAAAATAGTAGATTGAAAATTTGAAAATAAAAATAACACTATAACACACACACACACATACAATGTCCACTCTCACCGTTAGAACTTAGATTAGGCACTCCAAAAGAAGACCCAAGGTTTAAAAACAAAAACAGGAGGAAAAAAAAAAACAGAAAAAGAAGAGACGAGAAACTTGGAGAAAGAAAACGAACGAAGATGAAGAAGAACAAGAACAAGTCTTTGGTGGCCTCTTTCGTCGCGTACTCTTCTCTGCTGCTGCTTCTTGTTGCCGCTGCAGCTCTGCTCTTCTTCTGCTGCCACGTTCTGTCTCGATTATGGCGTACTTTGCTTCTTTCTCTCGTCGTCGTCGGAGGAGGAGGAGCAAGTGTAGTAGACTAGTGCTAGTAGTCTTTTGTGCTCAGATTCTCATGTAAATAGTGTTTTGGTTTCCTAGCATTGCTTCTTCTTCTTCTTCTTCTTCTTCTTCTGCTGCTGCTGCAGCTACTGTGACGACTTCTTCCTTGCTCCAGTCGTTTATTCTTTGTATTGGATTCTCGCGTTTGTTCAAAACCATGCCTCCTGCTCCAGCTGCGCTCTCGCGCCTGCTTTTTCTTTCAGTCTTCCGCGTCGTGACTTGCGTTTCGCTCGTTTGCTTGCTCTCTTCCTCTCTTGCAGGTTAGTGATCAGACTCGTCGGAGTGGGCCGATGGGGGTATACTCACTCTCACGCACTACGCTCTCACGCCTTCTTCTTTCTTTTGTTGTTGTTGTTGTTGTTGTTGTTGTTGGTTCTACCCCTCGCCCATTAGCTTGTTTGTGGTTTTTCACATGTACCCTTAGTGCATACTCTCTCCCTGAATGTTTTGTGTAATAATGGAGGAGATTGAAGAAGCTCTCAAAGCTCTCTTTCATGCATCCTCACGATGGGTTAGGTGGTGGCTTTCACGTGATTTTCCATAGGAACACTCCGAGGTTCAGACTGTATACTTGAGTAGTATTCTCTTAGGCTGTGGTTCTCCTCATCAGGCAGCAAAGTTTGAATTCCGAGCGAGTTCAGCTTTTTCGCCAAAAAAAAAAAAGCCGCAAGTAGGAAAAAGAGTGATCTATTGAGGAAAGGTTCTTAACTCTAATCTCTCTTTTGATGTTGTGCAGATGCTAACTCTATTGGAGTAGTGTATGGACGGAATGGTAACAACCTCCCAACACCACAACAAGCAGCACAACTGATGCAGGACAACGTCCTAACAAGAGTCAGAATCTATGATCATGATGCGACTGTGATTCAAGCTTTTTCTCTCACACAGATTAGGGTAATCATTGGGGTTACGAATGATGAGATACCAAACATCGCCAATTCGCAACAAGTGGCGGATTCGTGGATTGCTGATAATGTAGCTGCTTACATTAACCTCACCAACATCAATGCCATAGCTGTCGGCTCAGATGTGCTCACAGCTGCCAGCAATGTCTCCTCATTTCTTGTCCCAGCAATGCAGAATTTGTACAATGCATTGGTATCTCAAGGGATGAATCTATCAGTGAAAGTGTCTACCCCGATGAATTTGGAGATTTTGGAGGTTTCATATCCGCCTTCAGCTGGTGTGTTCTATAGTAGCCTTGTGCCAGTACTACAGCCAATGCTGGCCTTCCTCACAGCAACGGATTCGTTTTTCATGCTCAATGTGTATCCATTCCTGTCCTACGAGTACAGTCCCACTAGCATCTCTTTGAGCTATGCCATGTTCAATTTCACTACAGGCATCCTGGATCAGGGCAGTAATCTCACATATTATAATCTATATGATGCTCAAGTTGATGCACTCATCTCTGCCATGGCAGCTCTCAATTATAGTTCTCTCACAGTGACAGTGACAGAAACTGGGTGGCCTTCAACAGGCGCTTTAACTGAGTCTGCAGCAAAGTTTGACAATGCTAATGCTTATCTCTCCAACCTGGTGAGGATCACTCAAACTAACGCTGGGACACCTCTAAGACCTGGCCAGGAGATTGATGCATACATCTACGACCTCTATGATGAAGATCTGAATGTGGGGCAAATGTCAAACCGAAACTATGGACTCTTTTATGCAAATGGGACCAGTAAGTATGACATCAATTTTGTTACTGGGACTGTAGGAGGTAGATCACCATCAGTGCCATCTTCAGGACCAGCTTCAGGACCAGCTTCACCTGGGGTGGCAAGTGGACAACCGCCAGCAACCCCAAGTGATACTCTAAACTGGTGTGTGGCAAAGCCTAGTGCGACCAACAGCAGCTTGCAACAGGGCTTGGATTGGGCATGTGGACCAGGACTAGCTAATTGTGGTCCTATACAGCGAGGAGGCGCCTGCTATTTACCCAATACTCTACTATCACATGCTTCCTATGCATTTAACATCCACTACCACTACTTCCAAACAGACTCAAGGTCATGCATTTTCGGTGGTGATGCAGAGCTGACGAATGTTGATCCTAGTGAGTAGTACACTTTCTGACTCTCTTTAAGTCTTGAGGGGTGGGGTTGACATCTGCTTATTTGCCTTGTTTCAGATGCTTGTTTGTGCAAAATTCTGGTGACATTTCTACATAACAGAGCTGTTCTCTTAACGGATTGATTTTGGACCTTTTTGCAGGCTATGGATCATGCTATTATGTAGCAAGGTAAATTCCTTTTTCTCTATCTTGCATCTATAAATTCATGGAATGGAGAATTCAAGCACATTTTAGTTTAATTTTAGGAGCTGCTTCAGTAGACAGCATCTAATGATTCATTGCACTTTGGTGGTTTAAAGCAACTTGCAGAGGTTTTTCTGTCAGCAGAGGTTTAGAGCATCTTATATAAAATCATGAGCCAGGGGAGCTGGATGAGACCTTTGGGCAAAGTAGCACAAATTTGTTCCAAAACTCAAATTTTTTGGTTTCAATTTTGGATCACAAATTGAGCTGCTGCAGCACTATTTCACATCTGTAGTGAGTTTTGAAACACTGTAGCATACAGGAATGTCTGCTAATATACCTTATCAATTTGTGTGTCTCTGTGCAGCCAAGCAACAAATGTGGAGGGATCACGATTCACACAGTGTTGTCGGATTCTTCTCACTTTTGCAGTTGTGACTATGGTACTCTTCCTAACAGTGTAGTTATCAAGTGATAGCCTGAGGTTGTTGATTCCCATATCACTTTTGCAATACTGTCACCAACAAAAGCCAATCTTTACGAATGCTTTTGGGAAGTAATCCATAGCTCTTATTGACCACCCAGAAGTAGATGATCTATCTCTTTGCAGAGCATATTGAGGCAATTTTTAAAAAATGCTTACATAAATTTCAGACTGATGCTGAAAGAAGGCTGAATAAAATAAGAACTATGAGACCTCTCAGAGGCCAAAACAGAGAGCTCCTTGTTGCTCCTTACTTTAGTGTAAATATCAAGCTCCTTCTGTGTAGGAGATTGTGGGAATTGGGAGCAATACAGTGCAAGAGCAAAGTAGAAAATAAGCTAGAGTTGAGACCTGGAGGTCTGAGACCAGGAAGGTTGATTCTCCTGCACTCTGCTCATCGGCTCCCCACTGTCACCATTTTTGTTCAATTAGAGGTGGCTGTGAGCTGCTCCCCCATGCTAATGTCCTGTATACGTGTATGAATTGCTGTTGATTTCAAGTGTTTGGTGAACTTGTTTAAGGTGTAACCATCTCACATACATATCAAGTAGTGCTATTGGTAAGGACAACATTGGGTGTCTCCAGAGACCCATCCAATAAATGCTCCCACTAAACCCTAAACCTTAAACCCCACTTTTGTGATGCGATAATACCAAAAGTGACAATTCTGCTCATCATGGTGCTAATGGTGATAAGTTAAACATGTTACAACATGTTTGCTTTACTAGTTAAAACATATGGTTGTGAAGTTTGGGATGCAACATTAGCATTTCAGAATGGAGTTGGTGGAGGTGTTTTTAAAACATATCATGCATTAGATCATTTATATTTACCATGTGTCAACTAAAAACACCCAATGCTTGGGAAATAATAACCAGTTTTAAGTTATTTTGCCCAATGAATTGTCATAGTTTGTTTTGCAATCTGTTGCAATTTGTTGTTTCAATCTTTTGTTTGTCCACACATCTAACACCTAATTTGTCCCAAAAGATCAAATTTACTCGTTCACACATTGTGACTTCAAAGGGAATGGGCGACAATGGGGTCATAGATGTGCGCACCCATTCAAAAGTTCATGGGAAAACTTTCATAAAGCCTTGCACATTATTGTACTATATGCAAATATAACTTGAAAAGTTATTGATCCTTTGTCCACTAACAAACCCCATCTCCCTCTCACTCCTTAAGATATTACACATAGGATCTTGTTGAAAATATTCTATTAGCTGTTTACATTGAAGATGGTATGGAGCCATGGTGTTGTGTTTCACCCCCCGTCTTGGAGTTCCCCATCCACACTAATTTATTACAAATATTTTGCAGTGGTAATATCTAAAGGTCATCCATCCTTGAAGATGATTTTGGGGGAAAAAAACTAGGTTAAACCATCACTTTCCTTTTGCCCAAAATCCCAAACTTCCACATGCTTGGTGAGGTAATTTCATGGCCTTGACCAATTACAACATGAACATTTTTTTTTTGTGAGCATTACAATTTGTCCTCCCAAATCCATGTCCACATGTGCAAAAATTATTGTGGCAAACATGTTTTGTTTAAAGTCTATGTTGCTTGATCTTGCCAAATAATATTTGTAATTGTGATACAAAAAAAACTTCCTTGCAAAATCCTTGATATTTTTAATCATCCCAATCTAGAGGTAGTTTTCGTAGAATTATTTTTATGTCTTGTTGATCCCTGAGTGGGTTACATAATTGATATATTGATTAAGTTATAATAGTTCTCACACTTCATTTTATTTTGGAGCATTTTCTTGATACCACCTTTCAATTTAGTTGACACATCTTCCCTTCCTTAATGACACTATTATTTTTTCTTATGATAGTTTAATTGTCTTTTTAATAGATTTGACAATTTTGGCAACATGTTAATGATTTTGCTTGCCCTACAAAGCACAATTAAGATAACATGAAGGTCTTTCATAGTTAAAACCACTAGAATGGAGAATTTATAACAAATTAATTTTGTGTTGGTTGCATGGAATGGGTTTTCATGTGTGAGGATGTGTTTCCTTATCAAACTTAAATGAAACAATGTTCATCAACAATTGGATTTTCTCATGGGGAATATATAATAATAAGAATATTTTTTGTGGTGCAACTAGTTGTTCAATTGCACAACCTTGTAACACCTTTTACAAAAGACAGCCAACCCAAAAAGATTGTTGGGTTGACAAGGTAAAGTTGAAAGTGCAATTCCATACAATGGTCAAAATACGTGTTAGCATTTGAAACATGCATTTCCATGCACGATTGAGAGCATCATTGAAATAATGTTGTTTTTGCCAAGTGTATATGATTTTTCATTGAAACAATTCTACCCAAAAAAAAAAAACCAATGAGCAAGGTAACGTAAAAACTTGCATGGGAAAATGGTAAAAGAAAAAATGGTCCATCCATTGAAAGATGTGTGCCATGAAAAAATTGACAAAAATAATATTGAGTTGTTTTTTTTTTTGTCAATGATGGAAAAGTTACATTCATTCATTTTGATTGAAATGCAAAAGGCATAAATAGTGGTTCGCTATAGTCCACCTTTTGACAAAGAACTTTGGAGGTAACACATTGATTAGCATTGGTCAATGAGGGAGAGCCCATATCAAGATCTAACAAATAATCATAGTTGTGATTAATGTTAGTTTTGAAGTGGCCAAAACCTAATTGTGGTTCAAACCCAAATGGAAGGTGGTGTTTTGACATAAACGATTGTGAAAATTGTGGGCTATGTTAACAACAATGTTTTATGAATTTCCAATACTAAAAAACCAAGACCAACACAAGATTTAACCATACAATCCTTGGGAGTTTTTTAAGCCACCAATATGACTCAAAATCTTCATGGCCTAAGTTTGAATGCAATCACATATGGACAACTTGACATTAACATTGGTAGCTAGAAGATGAGAGAATACATTTTATAAGTGATTGAAGTGATCAATATTGAATGTCATTGGCATCCATATGGTGTTCAAAGGTATTAGAGGCATTTCAATGGCCTATCATAACCATGGTGTTGTGATTATCTAACCTTGGGCTCTCATTTAAGGCCTAAATTAGACAAGGATTATGGTTGGCAACAAGCACAACATAAGGTGATAATTAAAGAAAATGAAAATAGTTGCAGACGAATATAAATGGATTGCATTTTGAAGTTTATTAAGAAGTGGTACTTTTTGTGGAAGGCCAAATATTTAGTAGTAATTGATGCCTAATTTGTTGGTGCACAACAAGAAAAATAAGCATATTCACAAAACCTAAATAATCAGTACAAAAAATATTGAGTTGAAAGAAAGAAATGATATACTTTTTTTTAAAATTAAAAATTACCTAAAATTTTATCAAAATTTTTAAAAAGGTGATTTGTAAATAGCTTATAGAGTAACAAATATGTAAATAAATGATCTATAATTTGTATATGATATGCAAATAATGATCTACAAAGTAGATAAAGAATGCATAGTTGTTTAAAGAACAGATGTAGGAATCAAAACACATACTTTTACTAGTGAAATTGAATTAGTTATTGATTGTTTTTGTTAGTGTTAGGTTACTTATATTAATTATGAGTAAAAACTTCAAACATTATAAATATCTCTTGCATGTACTATTTATTCACTCAATAAAATAGATCAAAGTGCATGTATTTTTGAGTGTTGGTGTGTTAGAATTTCAGATTAACATTGGCATTAACCATTTCATAGGTTCAATTTTTGAATATTTTTATAATAGTTCTAGCAATATATCTATGGACATTTTAATTGTATTTTGAGTTGAGAAATTTGTAACTACTTTTGAATTATTTTTCTGTAATACTTCATAGAATTAGTTTACATCCTAAAATTATGATTTTCACCAGTAAAGGATTATATGCCATTCTTTTTTAAAATACTACACAAATTGCATTTACTAATTGATTTTTAACGATCATGTATTTTTTGTCACACATTGGAGTACCGAATACCAATTTAGGTACTATTCATCACTGAATAACATTGATTATCACTTTTTAATTTTAAATTTTCATCAACATATCGAACTTTTATGGCTTACAACCGGATGTTAGCACATGGTGATTTTCATCCACAAGGAGCCAACTAGTCATTGTTTCTTTAATTACCAATTTGGCCTCTTATTTATACCACCAATTTCATCCATACCTATTTCTAATAATCCATAAAGTCCACTCACATGTACAAGCTTTATTGTATTTTCTCCTTGAAAATCATTTCCAAATATCATTTCTATTGCCTATTTTTGTTCATAATTAATACCAATTCACATAGTTTACTTATTATTTGGAAAAAAAAATTTTAAAAATTACCCATTTTTATATTTGTAATACCTTGGCTAGGAATTATATAAGCTTTCACCAAAAAAACTTTCCTAAATTTGTTTAAATGGTATAAGTACTATGATTCATCCAATCCTTATTTACTTCCTTGTATCAAGCTTCGATACTTAGTTTCAACATTGATTTTTGGTATGAATAAATTATCACATTTGGATATAGAAGATCACCTATGGGACTATTCACCTATATATGCATTGGATTAGGTTTGAAAACAACTTGTGAAGTGATTGGAAGGTCATTGCTTTTGTTTTTGGGTTACCACATATCGAACAAAATCTATACATATTACTAGTACATAACATACTATATAAATGGATATCAAGGATGAAATTCATATTACAATGGGGTTAAATGCTAAAGGGTGATATGTAGATTGCCTGTAGAACAAGAATAGACATGTAAATAATGATCTATAATATGTTGATAATTGTAGATAATGATATGTAATTTGTAAATTGTTAGATGATTTTTTAAATGATTTGTAAATGGTATCAAAGTACATAATTATTTAAAATACAAATGGAGGAATCCAAACACATATTTTTATTGACTACTTAATTAGAATCTGAATAATTAATATTTGAATTAGTTACTAACTGTAATTAATGGCTATTTAATTTGAATTAGTTATTGATTTTTTTTTTAGTGTTAGGTTTTTAATATTAATTATTAGTAAAAAATTCAAACTCTATAAATATCTTTTTCTTGTAATAGAATACATCAAAGTGCATGTATCTTTGAATTTTAATGTGTTAAAATTTCACACTAACAAAAAAACATTATGTGAAAATAAACCATTATCAAAGAAGAAAGATAAACCATTCTCCTACATCTAAATGATCAATCCCAAAATAGCAAGTCGGAAAAAAAAAAAAAAGTGGCTTGGATCCTTCAAATCAAAATCAAATCAAAACTTATTTTTAAAATTGAATAAAATGAAACAAACATCATTTTCCATTTATCAAAAAATTGCACAAAGTCATTTTTGGCATTCATTGTAAAAACCTTCTAAAAGATTATGTGACTTCATATACCCACCAATGGACCATCTCTTAGAAACCTATTATGATTCAATTGTCCATGAACCACAATAAAGTTACCAAGTTTCCCCCTTGGTATCTTATCTTATAAACCAACATTGTTTGTCAATTCTTACTTATTTTCAATATCCAACATGGAGAGTACGTGTGAAATATAAAAATTCCCTTACACATAACATAGGTTTCAAATAAATTGGGTTTTTCCAATGCTTGGAACACACCAAGTATCAATTTGCTTTATGCGCAATCAATTTGGTTGTTAATAATAATTTTTCTTTTCCTATTATGCATAATGGTTGATTTTTTCAATAACTTGTTTGAAAACTACCCAATATAATGTTTAGGTAAGTTTTTAGCAAAAAATATTGTACCATGTAATTTTAATTTTCATTCCATGTGCAAATTGATTTATGCCAATTGATTCACAAAGGATAGGTTGTCAACATTTCCCATTGTTCATGACCCACAAGCCTAGTTGTTAGACATGGAATTAAATCACTAGTAACAATATCATATACATGCACTAGTTAAAATGGAAGACTTCAACATTTATAGTCTCTAATGTTTCAAATTTTAAAAATTCACATCTATTGATAAGACATAAAATGAGTACCTTAAGATATCCACACATTGGCTTTCAACCTAAGTTATGAATTGAACATTAAGTTTTTAATCCTTACAAGAGCCTTTGAAGAATTCCTATTGTGGGCAAAAAAAATCCTTCCTAATTAGGATTTCCTTTTATCAAAATATTTATATTTGAAAACACACAATGAAGTGTTATAATTAAAACTTGAAACCTTTTGTTGGAAGCATTGTGTTAGGGGCTTTCAAGGTTTTTAGTTTTCATTTTTTTAACATCTTGAAGTCTTGAGTACACATTACATTGAGGACATTCATGGACAATTTTCGTATAAATTGTTAATGTACATGGAATGGCACATCGACATTGTGCATAATTTGAATAGTTGCAAAATATATTACTCTATCACCATTTATCATAAAAAGAAGTTCAATGGAAAAAGGCCTTATTGTCAAGGGCCCAAAATTTCCAATTTAGTCTCAATTGCAATTATAAGAAATGATGCCCCTTGGGCTTGTGGGTATGAGGGGTCATGGGTACTTTGTTGATTCTCAAAGTTGTAACATAATGCAATTCAAGGCATGTTCCTAGCTTCACACTTGGGGATAAAGAGGGGCTTGTGAGAATTTTAGGATGGGATTAAAAGAAAGGTGCTAATGCAATCTCATGAACAAGTTGAACTTACACAAATCAAACAATAAATTGGTTAACATAAGTTGAAGTTAAGTGGGGTTAGGACTTGTCAAGGGCAACCCAACTTCCACCCTTATGGGAGTCTTTGAGCCCTAGGACATTTTCCTTGTCTCCATTTGGTCTTGTGCCTTAAACTTGATTACAAGCCAAAAGTTAAGGTTGCAACAAGAAATCTCATGCAACATATGTTTCTAGGTTTATGATGCTAGAAATTGCAAGCTTTCGAATTAAATTGATGTAAATGGTGTTTGAAATTGAAGCACACCTTGGTTTTAAAATCTCAAGTAATCGCATTGCCATATTATCATGAACATCATGGGATGCAATCACAATATTAAGAATCACAACAATTGTAATCAATGTTTGGTTTTTCATGTTTTAAATTGATAATTTTATTTAGAGTTCAAATTTGTGGATTTATTTATATAATAACATTCATAATATATCATGAGAACATGTGATTTTTTTTAAAAAAATTAATGAATTAAAAATATGAAAGCATATTTATAAAACATTATAACCAATGTTGTTAAATAATAAAATGATTTGTAAAATGACTTGAAAATTTTGAATTTTTTTCGAAATATTTTAATTTAAAATATTTGATCAAAATATTCCAAGAATAAGAATCACCAAGCAAACAACTATGGTTTTTAAAAAAATCATGTTTGCACTCCCCCTCGTCATAAATTTCTATAAATTGTTAATGTGCATTAGTTTAAAATTCTACTATTTGAACTTTCAAGTTTGTAAAATATAGGTTCATAATTTAAAAACTTCCCCAACATGAACTTCAACACATGTATGAACATGAACATTAAGAATTTCAAAATGGGCAACTTCATAGTTTGGGTTGATTAGGAGTAGAATCAAAGTGGAGGATAACTATTTTTGAAAACTCAACCACCTTGAAATACCTTGGGTGCTTTGATGTTAAACCTCAAAAATCAACATTACAGGTCAAGCATATAAATGAATAACTTTTGATATTCACATTGTTGAATTGGTTTGATTGAGAAAAAAATTGGAACGAGGGTATAACTCCTTATGAAAATTCACCACTTAAAGAACTTTGGGTGCTTTAAGTTCAAAACTCAAAAGGTAATTCATTCAATGATTCAAATAAACAACTTCTACTATCCAAATTTTTGAAATTTTGGGTTGATTGGGAATGAATTAGAACGGGGCATAACTTTTTGTGAAAATTCAAATACTTGAAGTATCTTGAGTGCTTTGACCTCAAATTTGAAAAGTCAATAATACCTCAAACATACAAATGAACAACCTTTGTTATTTGGGTTTTAAAAATTGGATTGATTGGGACCAAAATCAAAGTGGGGGCATAGTATAGGTACTACTAAAATCTCAACAACCTATATCTTAAAAAAAATTGAATTCTTCAACTTAAAACTTCAAAACACCTACAACTTAGAACAATCTTTTAAGTGTACAAACAAATAAGAGATGCAATATGGGTTTCAAAACCTAGGTTGATTTGAAAGCCAATCACATTTGGGGTTATAATTTAATTCATACCTCAACTTCTCCCAATTACTTTAAACATTTTGTCTCTTGAAATTTAGGTCCTAAATACCCAAGTAAACAAAGAAGAAATTCACATTTGTTGATACTTGGATTTGATTACAAAAGGTTTAGGGCATGAACACAATCACGTGCAATTCACAAATTTAATTAGGAATTGAAGCTCATAAATTGAATGAAGGCATGCAAATCAAACAAGGAAAAATAACAACCACATTTAAAACAATAGAATGGGGTCCCCACTTGCTTATAAATATCTATTATTGTGAATTTGTGTTCAAATCAAGGTGCCCCTAGTTGCTACCATCTACAACTCCAAATCCTTCCTCCTAAAAATTGAAGCCAAATTATCTTGAAAAACTCATATTTAAGCCAAAACTAACAACTCACATTCGAGTCAAATTGCAACTACATTATATTTCAATAAAAATTAATTTCAACTAGTAGTTATTCATGACAAAGACCTCTTGAAAGATCTATGCTACTTAAAAAACCATCAAAAGGAAACAAACAATGATATTTTATTGAAATCAACTACAAGAGGTTTAGGGTTCATGACTAAAAACAAAAAAACCTACATGGATAAACATATTTGGGAATAAGGGGATGATGAAAACCTACCTACATGAATTGCAAATGTACCAAACAAATATAAGTAGGATATTTCGTTTTGTCAAAATAATACCTTGCAAATAACGTATTGTTGGCTATTTTAAAAAAGTTATACTAAGTTTGGTAGGTTTTTAATTGTATAGTAATTTACTTTTGAACTAGTAGGTAGGGTATTTCATACTTTTGACTAGATTTGGGTTAATAACAAATAATGTCAATAACCACTAATGAACATTGTTGTAAACTTTCTTATTTTCACCTCACATGATGTGCATGGGTAATTATCATAGATACATAAGTAATGAATGTGAATGCTTACTATTTAAACTTATTGATGATTATTAGATGTGGAAATATACTGGATGGTTAGTACATAATTAGCCATCATAATTAGTTTTGAGATGGAAATCCATCAAAAAATGATTCTTGTCCATATATCATCCATCTTACATCTTGTGCCCATGAGTCCTAGTTCCCTTTGACCTTTCCAAACCTTTATAACCATGAAGAAACAAGTGAGTTTTTCAAGAGAAGCTCTATTAAAAATTGATGTTTTTATTATATCCAACAAGGAAATACAAATGTAAATGTATTGCATATCACCTTTGTAGCTTGGGCATTTAATTATATTATTTGTTAAAATGCTGAAAGAAAAAAAATTGTGAAGGAAAATAAAGATTATTTGGAAATACTCAATAATATTCCACTTGTTGAAATGAAATTGTGAAAATTAATTATTTATTCAACAAATGTATATTGGAGTTGCCAAGATATTGTGGTATATGATTTTGAACATAAACTAAATGGTTGGGTTTTTGTTCTTGAATATGTAGCTTGATTCAAATGAGATTTTTCTTTTGTTAGCATGCAAAAACATTATCAACCCACCCATTGAAGTTTAGAAATTAGGTCACAAAAAGTTGAGGGGGCAAGGTAGGATTAACTAATGAACAATTTTTTTAAAATGTGGTAGTTTACATTCAATTTTATGTAACATTATTCAAGAGGTGTAACATTTTAATTAACACTTGCATTATCCAATTCGCTACCCCTATGCTTGCAAAATGACATCTCACAATGCCTTTGTGAGACAATGCAAAAACAAAAATTTGAGGAAGAAAGTAGTACTAACTAGCAAAACAATTTTTGGAAATTGTGACAATTTAAACATAATGAGGCAATTTTGAGGAAACATTATTCGAAAGGTGGAACACTTGAATAGACATTCGCTTAATTCCTCACCCGCTATACATGCTCAAAGTTAGTTCCAAGAATGCCTATGGGGGGACATAGCCAACAAAGGCAATTGATTTAACATGGTGTGTCAATGGGTGTTGGTTCACTTTTGCCCTTTCAAACCTTCATAACTATGAGGGGTCCAAATTTTCTCTTAGAGAGGGTACCGGGGGTGGGGGGGGGGGAGAGAGAAGGATTTTTTTGTTTTTTTTTTCCTTGTTCCCAATATGTTCTCATGAGGTTCTAATCAAGTTCCCTCAAGTTTCAAGTTGTTCCCCCAGGATGTTCCCAATAGCACCTCGGTTTCATTTTCATGTGGTTTGCCCCCAAAGTTTAATTCTCATGCATATAAACTAAAAAGGTGGGGCATAGAGAGTGCATTTATTTCTATTTTGTGACTGGCAGTCCAAAGAGGTTCCTCTATCAATTGAGGAGTGCCTAATGTTTCAAAAAAAATTGATGATGGGCCAATCAATACGACTCCTTCAAAAAAATAAATAAATAAAATAGTGTGAGTGCATCCATGAACTAATCATATATATTAATTCACTTGGTCTGTCTGTGACAGTGACTCCGGATGGACATTGGCCTCGGATAGTTGTTTGAAAAGAATTTTTTTAAAAAAAAACCAAAAACATCAACCAAACATTGTTGAAATAACACACCTATGCATTATGCACAGGGTTCACACTAGTCTATCTATGAAGCAAGGTAGTTTGTTTTTGTTTGTCATGTTGAGATCTCTCAAACCAAGGGGCTTCATGCTGCACTCTTGGTATCTTTGGAAAGCTCTCGATGAGTAGTAGTAGTACGGGTGCACCCACTTGGTGCCAAACTGTTTGGAGCTATGGTGTGGAAGCTCTTGATTATTGAACCATTTTCCTACTGAAAACTAAATAAAATCAAAACTGAAAAATATATTGGAATTTGGGGGCATTCTTTCTTCAAAAGCCCTTGGAGAGTCAGATTTAACAAAGTTCATTTCACAATTTTTTCAGAGCCAAGGAGTGGAAGATATTGAATTTCAAGAGGATTTTGTTGGTGGAAATTCAATTCAATTCAAACAAATTGCAAAAAATGGGGTTTGGAAGGAAAAATCAGTTAAGCCCTCAATGTGTTCACACTTGGGCAAATGGCACAAGCTACACTAGTTAATATGAATCACACACTATGCACAACAACAAGGGGTGTGTCACACACATTGTGGCCTTGCCATTTACATTAATTAAAAAGTATCTTAAGAAGGCAAAAGAAGAATAATTATGGAAACTCAAATATTTCACCATGCAAAAATACATAATCTTCAAACAAAAACCCTCTAAAAGAAACCAAAATCCTTCAAGATATTATTATAACTCTATTATAACTAATCTCAAGTTTCAACACAATTTAGCCAAAATATCATGTTTCAAAAATCCTCATATAAAAATAGACCTATTATTA